>Ga0153992_100008_pt1 | contig 157639 bp, 149 predicted proteins | sample TSNC076MetaG_FD_104683 | JGI IMG/M metagenome (GOLD analysis project Ga0153992, IMG submission 104683) | Attine ant fungus gardens microbial communities from North Carolina, USA - TSNC076 MetaG | ecosystem: Host-associated > Fungi > Mycelium > Unclassified | place: USA: North Carolina, Lumber... | reverse complement strand
GCGCTCGTGGTCCTCGCGGACACGTTGTACAAGATGAGCCAGGGCAAGGCCGACGGGTGGGACCTCGCGTTCTCGCTCATCGACTGCGTCCCCGCAGCCGGCGCGCTCGGACGCCTCGCGAGCGTGGGCAAGTACGCCCGAGGCATGAGCGGCATCGCGCGCGGTCTGGGCGGCGTCGCTCGTGCCGGCAACCGGGTCCTCGCATCCGGACGCACGGTGATCGCTCGGGCGACCGACGCCGTGTCGCGCGGCCGTCGCTCCTACGTCGCGATCCGTGACGCCGTGCGGCTCCGCGTCCGTGGCGGCACGCGTCCGCTCTGGCGGTCGGACAGCCGTGACCCCTCGGAGATCTTCGAGCACGGGTTCACACCCCACCGCCCCGACGGCGACGTCGACCTGTGGGAGTACGCCGCACGGAATCCGCCGTCGCAGTACGTCAGCACGACGACCGATCCGTCGCTCTACAAGAACTGGCCGGCGGACTACCGGTACACGATCGCCGACCCGGGCCACGGCGTCGACGTCAACGCAACGCTCGGAGCACGTTCCCCGTTCCCGAACGAACAGGAGATAGCGTTCCCGGGAGGGGTGCAGCCGCAGTACGTCACCGGAGCGCACCCAGTGCTCCCCGGCGGGCAGCTGGGCGAATGGATCCCGAACCCGTCGAGACTGGCGCAGTTCATCGGGAAGGGGACGTCGTGACGACGAGCACCGGGCAGACCGCGGGCGGTTGGATCTACGAGATCGACCCGGCCTACGACCCCGACGGCGAGGTGCCGCCCACGGCGATCGTCGGTGCGTGGGAACGAGGGACGGACGGACGGCCGGCCGGTGCGTTCCGCGCGAACCCCAACTACGTGCAGAGTCCCGTCGCGCGCATGGCCGACGTCGCCGACGGTGAGTTCGTTGCCCTCCTCGCCGGGCTGAGCCGCGGCGAACTCCGGTCCGACGACTTCGTCGATGCCTTCCGACTGCTCGAGTTCGACGTCTTCGGTTCACCGGCTGACGGCTTCTTCGTGCTCGATGCCGAGGGCGATCGTCCCCGGCGCCTGCAGGTGTTCTCCTCGGCCGCCCACCGCGCCGGCATCGAGGCGGTCTTCCACCCGGTGACCGGCGCCGCGCTCGCGGACGTCACCGCGAACGGGATCGCACTCGAGGTAAACCCCCACCCGCTCGGGAGTGCGCTGCTCCCGGCGTCGCTCTTCGCCCCGGCGACGCCACGTGCCTGAGACGTTCGAGCGCGAGCTCGTCGGCTCGGTCGGCCGTCAGACGGCACTCGTGACCCACGAGTCGACGAGCACCGACCACGTGATCGACGTCACAGCGGGTTCGGAACGCTGGCACGGCCGCGGTCCCGATGCGTTCTCGGCACTCGAGAGCGTGCGTCGCGAGCTGGAGTCGTCCGGCTGGTTGCTCGCCGTCGAAGGCGCGCGGAAGGACGCCGTCGTGAGCCGGATGGGCCGCCAGATGAGCGGTGGCACCCAGGTCTACCGGGTCCGACCCGGTGAGCCCGCCGACTTCCCGACCCGGGACGTCTTCGCCGCGAACGACGAGGAACTCACCACGGTCGACGAGCAGCGAGCAGCCACCGACGCATGGTTCGCGAGTCTCCGCGATCGATCGTGACCGGATGGCGACCCATTCTCCGAACGCTCCCCCGCGGTCCCGCTGCCCGAGGTGCTGCACCTGGCGCTTCCGTGACTTCCCGTACCCTTCCGACCCGCTCAGCGCCACCTACGCCCTCGTCCTTGCTCCCACCCGGCGACCGTCACTGGTCCGTCGCCTCCTCCCGTGAAGGAACGCATGTCCGAGATGAGTTCCGCCGATCGCCGAGCGGCCATGACGCGATCGCCCTACGCGTTCGCAGCAGCAGCCATCATCGCGCTCCGCAGAGACGGCGACAACAGTCCGCTCGGCGTGGTCGCGGACGACGGAACTCCCTTCGCGCTCGCCTTCACCGACCTCGGGGCAGCGCGCGCACGTATCCCGGCGGGCGTCGCTGCGACGCCACTGTCCCTGCCGATGCACGAACTCGCTCGCCTCACTCCCGCTCCGTGGGGCATCGTGCTCGATGTCGACGATCCGCTCCCTCAGGTCGTCGCGCCCGCGCAGAAGGTCGACGTCGCCGCCGCGGGTGGCCCGTTCCCCGTCGGTGCGGACGTCGCCCTCGACAAATTGCAGCCGGACGATCTCCCGTTCTCCGGTGCTCTCCGCGCGCTGACCGGGGATGTGCACGGGATCACACGGATGTGGCTCTTCCGGCATCGCGTCGACGTGCTGCCGACGGACCTGGTCGTCGTGGTGGCGGCCGACGGCCCCAGGACCGTGCTCCGGTACGCCGGCGAGGTGTTCGAGACGGCTCGGGACCTGGACCTCCAGACACCCGTCACGACCGTGTGGATCGACGAGGTCCCCGTCGAGCACGCGTTGTGGATCCGGCAGCAACCGCCACAGGCCGGTCCGGAAGACCGTCGCGACCGATCACGAGCCTGAGACCGTCACGGTGCACGCCACGAGCAGACGGAAGTTCCTCCACGCAGTCGCAGTTCTTGACGAGCTGTACCTGGCCGTCGACGACCGAGCTCAGCCGGCGCGCGTTCCCTTCGTGCGCGCACGGGAATCCACTGCTCGGGCTCGTCAGAGAGGAACGGTACGTTGTCCCGAAGGACGGTTCCGAGCCCTTGCGGCTCCGTACGACCACGAGCACCGGGTCTCGACTCGAGGAGCTCGCCGTTCCAGCACTGAATCGAGGCATCATGCGCACCTTGCGGGACGCCCAGGACGAGTTCGCCGCGACGCTCCAGCCCGGCGAGGACCTGATCTGGGACAGGGGATGGCTGGAGACCGACGACTGGTGGGTCGTCTTCTACAACACTCGGAAGTACTACGAGACGCGGAACCCGCTGTTCAGCCTCGCGGGCAACGGTCCGTTCGTCGCCCCGAAGGACGGCGGAGCGACGTTCCATCTCCGAACGAACACGAGCATCGAGTCGCAGCTCGACGAGCACGGTCAGCGGGTTCTCGCGGAGGCCTGACCAGCAACCCACTCATGACCCCTGAGTTCGTTCTTGTCATAGCGACAAATACCGTGGTACGGTCGAGCCATGGCAGTCGAACTCAGCACCTGGGATGCCCAGGGCACACCGACGACACCGACGTTCTCCACCATGCGGTTCCCCGCGGGTGAGGCCCACGTCAAGGTCCGGGACGACGCCGACGCGGGGGTGACCACCGAGATCGCGACCCTGCGCGGAACCGACGGCGACGACCTCCTCATGCTCGGCATGTGGGCGGACGCCGTCCGACAGCGCGGCGCACGCTCCGTCGCGCTCGTCCCCTACCTGCCCGGCGCACGGCAGGACCGCGGTCTCCCGTTCGGCGCGAAGGTCTACGCCGACGTGCTCAACGGCTTCGGCATCGACCAGGTCATCGCCTTCGACCCGCACTCCCCCGTGATCGTCGGTCTCGTCGACCACCTCACGGTGGTCACCAGCGAGCAGGTCGTCCGCGACGCCGTGCTCGACGTCGACGGGGACGCGTACACGGGCATCATCGCGCCGGACAAGGGCGCGGTCGCACGGGCCACGGCGGTCGCCGAGTCGTGCGGCCTGCCGCTGTACCGCGCGGAGAAGCACCGCAACCCCGACACCGGCAAGCTCGACGGCTTCACGTGCGAGCCGCTCCCCGCGGACGGCCGGTTCCTCGTGGTCGACGACATCTGCGACGGCGGCGGCACCTTCATGGGCCTCGCCGCCGCGACGGGCCTGCCGAGGGAACGACTCGGCCTCTGGGTCTCGCACGGGGTCTTCTCCGGCCGGGCACCGCAGCTCGCCGACCACTTCGCCGAGATCGTCACGACCGACAGCTACCCGGCGCAGAACGCCGTGCCGGGCCTCCGCACCGTCCCGCTCAGCCCGTACCTCACGAAGGAGATCCGATGACCACCACGACGACGGGCCTCGAGCCCCGCATCTCGACCGCCAGCCCGATCGCGCCGCTCCTGGCCGTGGACGGCTACAAGCACTCGCACCGCCAGGTCTACCCGGCCGGCACCACCCGGATCCTGATCAACTGGACGAACCGGTCGAACGCGCACATGCCCGAGTCGACGCACGCCGTGGTCTTCGGACTGCAGGCCTTCATCCAGCGGTCCCTGGTCGAGGCGTGGGCGCCGTTCTTCGCCGCCGACGAGGACGAGGTCGCCCGCCTGTTCGAGGAGGCCCTGCAGGGCTACTTCGGCCCGAACCACATCGGGACCGAGCACGTCCGGGCCCTCCACCGTCTCGGGTACCTGCCGCTCGAGATCCGAGCGCTCCCCGAGGGCACCCTCGCCCCGATCGGCGTCGCGACCCTGACCGTCGAGAACACCGTGGACGAGTTCTTCTGGCTGCCGAACTACATCGAGACCGCCCTGTCGGCGTCGATCTGGCACCCGTCAACGGTCGCGACCAAGGCGCTCGAGTACCGCGACCTCATGGAGGACTGGGCGGCCCGCACCGGCGCCGACCCCGCGAGCATCGACTTCGCCGCGCACGACTTCTCCTTCCGCGGGCAGTCGAGCATCGAGTCGGCCGCGGCCGGTGGAGCGGGCCACCTGCTCTCGTTCCTCGGCACGGACTCGATGCCCTCGCTCGACTTCATCGACCGCTACTACCCCGGCGACAACGGCTGGGTGGCGGCGAGCGTCCCGGCCACCGAGCACAGCGTCATGTGCGTCCGCGGTGCCGACGGCGAGCTCGCGACCTTCGAGCAGATCCTCGACGTCTACCCGACGGGCATCGTCTCGGCGGTCAGCGACGGCTTCGACCTGTTCAAGGTGATCACCGAGACGCTCCCCGCGCTGCGGGACCGCATCACCGGTCGCGACGGCAAGCTCGTCATCCGTCCGGACTCGGGCGACCCGGTCGACATCGTCACCGGCACCGTGCACGGCGTCGACACCACGGCGCTGACCGACCCGGCGCGCAGCCACGAGGAGAAGGGTGTCGTCGAGCTCCTCGACGAGATCTTCGGCCACACCGTGAACGAGCAGGGCTACAAGGTCCTCGACCAGCACATCGGCGTGATCTACGGCGACAGCATCACCCTCGACCGCGCCCGCCGGATCTACGAACGGCTCGCGGCCAAGGGCTACGCGAGCGACAACATCGTGCTCGGCATCGGCTCGTACACGTACCAGTACATGACCCGGGACAACCTCGGCAGCGCGGTGAAGGCGACCTGGGCGCTGGTCGACGGCGAGCCGGTGGACATCCAGAAGGACCCGAAGACCGGTAGCGGCAAGAAGAGCGCGAAGGGCCGCATCGCGCTGCACCGCGACGCGACCGGCGAGATCCGCCAGACCGACCAGGCGACGCCGGAGGACGAGGCGACCAGCCTCCTCCAGCCGGTGTGGGTCGACGGACGGTTCACGGTCCTGCAGTCCTTCGCGGACGTCCGCGCGACGCTCCGCCGCGAGCGTGCGGAGCGTGCGGCCCGACGGGCGTCGGCGTGACCGACGCCCGCTCGGCGGCCCGCGACCAGCCGCTCATCGCGATCGACGTCGTCCCGGTGTCGTTCACGACGAGCAACGGGCTGCGGGTCGCCACCGCGCGTCGACCGTACGACCCGTACGCCGGCCTGGAGGCACTCCCCGGCGTCCTCCTGGACGCTGCGGAACGCCTCGCCGACGGCGCGGTGCGCGCACTGCGGACCAAGGCCGGGATCGACGCGGCGGCGGTCCGCCACCTCGCCCAGGTGGGTGCCTTCGACGGCCCGTCGCGCGATCCGCGGGAGACCGCGATCAGCATCGCCTTCCTCGCCGTCGTGACGCCGTCGCTCGACGATGGGCCCGCGGTGTGGCGCCCGGTCGGCGGGGACGACCCGGGCCTCCCGTTCGACCACGACGCCATCGTGCGCGCCGCCGTCGACCAGGTGCGCACCCGGCTGTGGCGGGACGTCCCGCTGATGCGGGCGATCCTCGGCGACCTGTTCCCGACGAGCGCGGCGGCGGCGCTGCACACGGCGCTGCACGGCGTCACGCCGGACGCGGGCAACCTGAACCGGGCACTGCGGACGAACCCGGCACTCATCCGGACCACGGCGACGCCGACGTCCACCGGTCGGGGCGGGCGTCCCCCGGCGACCTGGACGTGGGCCGGCTGAGCACGGTTGGGTGGGGACATGTCCTCTTCCCTGTCCGGCGACGACTCCCTGCACCTGCCCGAGTTCGACGCGCCCCCGGCGTCGCCCGTCGACCTCGCCCGGCGGTGGCTCGACGCCGCCGACGAGCGCGAGGTCTCCGAGCCGAGGTCGATGACCCTCGCCACGGCCGGTGCCGACGGCCGGGTCAGCGCCCGCACCGTCGACGTGAAGCGCCTCGACGACCGCGGACCGGTGTTCGGGACGTCGACGCTCAGCCCCAAGGGCCGCCAGCTCGCCGAGAACCCGCACGCGGCACTGCAGGTGTACTGGCGCGAGACGATGCAGCAGCTCCGCTTCGAAGGTCGCGCGGTGCAGCTGTCCGACGCCGAGTCGGACGCCCTGTTCGCCGACCGGTCGCCGAGGTCGCGCGCCGCCACGGCGATCGCCGACCAGTCCGCAGTGCTCGAACCGCGGACCCTGCAGGACCTGATCGACGACGCCAACGTGCTGCTCGACGAGTCCGACGACGACGTGCCGCGGCCCGAGGGCTGGGTGGCGTGGCGGCTGGAACCCGACGTCGTCGAGTTCTGGCACGGCAGCCGCGACCGCATGCACCGGCGCCTGCAGTACGTGCTCGCCGACGGCGCCTGGTCCGCCACCCGCCTCCAGCCCTGACCGGGGCGGCGCCGCGGCCTACCGTGCGATCGGGTTCGGCATCGCCCCCGCCCGGATGAGCGACGACGACTGGTCCGCCAGGTCGACCATCGACAGGGTGTTCCGCAGCTGCAGCCGGTTCAGGCACGAGTGCTCGAACGTCGGCACCCGCAGGTCGAGCGGGCGGCGGCGGTCGGGGTGCGCCGCGGCGTGCCGGTCGACGCACTCCCCGACGAGCGCCCAGAACCGCGACTCCGGCAGGACCCCGTCGTCGTCGAGGATCGCCGCCACGAACCGGAGCACCCCGTCGAAGACGTCGGTGAACACGGCGAGCGCGGCTTCGTCGTCGTCCACCGGGTGCACGATCCGCGCGATGTCCTCGGGCACGGGCCGGTCCGCGTGGACGCCGAGCACCGCGGCCTCCTCGCCGATGTCCTTCATCACCGCGCGCACGACGACGCCGTCCCGGAGCACGAGCACGAGGTTCTCGCCGTGCGGCATGAACACCAGGTCGTGCACGGTCAGGCAGTGCACGACGGGCAGCAGGTAGGCGTCGAGCCACCGCCGCACCCACTCGTCGGCGGGCAGCCCCGAGAGCCCGACCAGCGCGGAGACCACGGCGGCCCCGTCGGCGTCGCGGTGCAGGAGCGACGCCATCGTCATCAGCCGCTCGCCGTCGCGCACCCGCGGGACCGGGCTCTCCCGCCAGAGGGCGGCGAGCATCTTCCGCTGCGGCGACGGAACGTCCACCCGGTGGTACGCGTCGCCGGTGTACCCGATCGCCGCGTGCTCCCGGAGGACCTCGAACCCGGCGGCCGCCAGCGTCGCGTCACCGGCGACCAGCGAGGCGACCCAGTCGTTCACCGCGGGGGTGGTCCGCATGTACGCCGACGACATCCCGCGCAGGAACCCCATGTTCTGCACCGCGAGCGCGGTCTTCACGAACGAGCGCCGGGGGTCCGAACGGTCGAACGCGGTGCGGATCGACTGCTGCGGCTGGTACTCGTCCGGGCCCTCGCCGAGGTCGACGAGGTCCTGCCGCCCGAGGTCCGGCGCGAACGTGACGGCGATCCGGTGCTGCCACTGCCAGGGGTGCACGGGGAGCCACACGTAGTCGTCCGGGTCGAGGCCACGGCGTTCGAGCACGGACCGGAACCCGGACACGGTGTCGGCGTCGAGCTCCGCCGCCCAGTGCGCGGCCTCGGTGCGGTCGGCGGCGAGCGCCAGGTGCGTGTGGCTGCGCCGTGCGGCGAGCCACCGGTAGCGGAAGCGGCCGCCGGACTCCGGCGCGTAGGCGCGGTACTCGTCGAGGCCGAACCCGATGCGCCCGTTCGCGGCGACGAACGCGGGGTGCCCCTCGGTCATCGCCGACTCGACGTCCTGGAACGCCGCGACGACGCGGTCCGGGCCGTCGGAGCGCCCGCGGGCGAGCTGCGCGGCGGACGGACCGCCCCGCCGGTGCTTCGCCGCGGCGCTCGCGAGGGTCGACGCGATCTCCTCCAGGTAGGTGCCGAGCAGCTCGTCCGGGATCCCGAGCGCGGTGTGCAGGTCGAGGACGAGGTCCTGCGCGCTCAGCGGGACGGGAGCACCGGCCCGGGTGCGGGTCAACGAGGCCTCGTCGATCGACCAGTGCTCGAGCACGTGCCGTCGTGCCCGGAACCGGTAGGTCGATTCCCCGGCGTCGAGCCGCCAGGCCGCGCCGTCGGCGACCGGTGCGACGAGCCGCTCGTGGGTGAACTCGGCGATCGCCTTCGCGACGAGGTGCCGTTCGGCGGGCTCGAGGTGCTCCGGCCGCAGGTGCGCGGCGGGACCGTCGTCGTCCGGCACACCGATGCGGTCGGTGTCGAGCACCGAGAGCAGTGCGCGCTTGCCGTCGACGTCGACCTCGCGGAGCACGCGGAAGCCGACCTCGGCGTTCTTCGCGTGCACGGCCGTGTTCCGCACGTCCGGCTCGACGACGACACGGCGGGCGCCGAGGGTGTCGCGGCAGTGCTCCACCACGTGCCGCATGACGGCGCTCGTGAGTCCGGCGATGCGGCCGTCCGCGGGCGGCGGCGCGACGAGCAGGTGCATGCCGACGTCGCCCGGTGCCGCGGCCCACACGTCGGTGAGCAGGACCCTGGACGGGTCGTACGTCTCGGCGAGGAACACCGGCTCGCCGTCGCGACGGCCGAGCCAGGCGTCCTGCGCCGGGTCCGCCCGGACGCCGGCGAGGTACGCGCGGACGCCGTCGACGTCGAGGTGGCCCATCCCCCACCACGAGGACGCGGGGTGGGCGAGCCACGACTGCACGACGGCGGCGTCGCGGTCCGGGTCCACGGGTTCGACGGACAGGAGGCCCGGGGCCGCGCCCGCGGGTCGGCGCGCGGTCCGCGCGCTGGTCACGTCCACGGTCATGCGGTCACCTCCGCACGCTCGCCGGCCGGACGCCGGGTGGAGCGTCGCGCGGCGGGCAGGCCGAACTCCTGGAAGGCGATCCGTTCCTCCAGGCCGTGGACCGGGCGGCCCGTGACGGACCGGATGATCGACGCGTTCCGCCACGCGCCCATGCCGAGGTCCGGTGCGGTCAGCCCGTGCGTGTGCTCCTCGGCGTTCTGCACCCAGATCCGACCGCCGAGACGGTCGACGTGGTGGTCCCGCGCGACCGCGAGCCGACCCCGCGCGTCCCGCTCGACGAGGTGCTCGACCGGGTCGAGGAACGTCGTCGGTCGGGGCGCGTACCCGGTGGCGAGGACGAGTCGTTCGACCTCGTGCTCGTACGTCTCGCCCAGCTGCTCGTGCCGGAGCACCAGGCGGTACGTCCCCCGGTCGGCCAGCCACGCGGCGTCGACGACGCTCGTCTCGGTCCGGAGGCTCGTCGGGATCGGGCCCCGGGCACTGATCCGGTACAGCTGGTCGTAGAGCTCGTCGACCAGGTCGGCGCTGATCCCCTTGTACAGGCTGCGCTGCTCGCGTCCGAGCCGGTCCCGGACGTCCTCCGGCAGCGCGTGGAAGTGGTCCGTGTACTCCGGGCTGGTCATCTCGAGCGTGAGCTTCGTGTCCTCCATCGGGAAGAACCGGGGCGACCGGGTGATCCAGTCGAGGCGGTACCCGTGCTGGCGGAGGTCCTCGAGCAGGTCGCGGTAGACCTCGGCGGCGGACTGGCCGCTGCCGATGACCGCGATCGACCCGGCCGTGCGGAGTGCGGCACGGTTCGGCAGGTAGTCGGCGGAGTGGATCGCGGGGCCGCCGACGTCGCGGAGAGCCGCCGGCACACGCGGCTCGGTGCCGATGCCGACGACGACGTGGCGTGCGCGGTACGTCTCCGTGCCGTGGTCGGTCTCCGCGTGCACGGTGAACAGGTCCGTCGTCACGTCGTGCTCGACGGCCGTGACCCGTCGCCCCCAGCGGAGCGTGTCCAGCCGGTCGGCGGCCCAGCGGCAGTAGGCGTCGTACTCGCTGCGGAGCGGGTGGAAGTCCTCGCGGATGTAGAACGGGTAGAGGCGCCCGGTCTCCTTGAGCCAGGCGAGGAACGAGAACGGCGACGTCGGGTCGGCCATCGTGACGAGGTCCGCGAGGAACGGGACCTGGATCGTGGCGTCGTCGAGCATCATCCCGTGGTGCCAGGCGAAGCCGTCGGCGGCGTCCAGGAAGACGCCGTCGAGGTCGTCCAGGGGGTCGGTGAGGCACGCCAGTCCGAGGTTGAACGGACCGATGCCGATCCCGACCAGGTCGTGGACGTGGTCGTGGGCGGTCATCGTGCCGCTCCTTCCGGTGCCGTGGCGTCGGCGCGGACCCGCTCCGCGGTCGCCACCACGTGCTCGAGGCTCGCGCGCACCTGCTCCGTCGTGGTCTCCGGGTTCAGCAGGGTGAGCTTGTTGCACGGCCGCCCGTCGACCACCGTCTTCGCGATGAGCACCCGGCCCTCGGCGAGCAGCGCGGCCCGGATCGGTGCGACCAGGGCGTCGGCCTGGTCGTCCGTCACCCCGGCCGGCTGCCAGCGGAACAGGACGGTGCTGAGCTGGGTGGGCGCGACGAGCACGAGGTCGGGGTGCTCCTCGACGAGGGCGTGCGTCGCCGCGGCGAGGTCGACCACGGCGTCGAACGCGCGGCCGATCGCGTCGGCGCCGTGGGACCGGAGCGTGGCCCAGAGCTTGAGGGCGTCGAACCGTCGGGTGGTCTGCAGCGACTTGTCGACCTGGTTCGGCTCCGCGGCGTCCTCGGGGTTGAGGTAGTCGGCGTACCAGGCGGTGCGCCGGAGGTCAGCGGGGTCCCGGACGATGATCGCACTCGAGGAGACCGGCTGGAAGAAAGCCTTGTGCAGGTCGGCGGTCACGCTCCGGGCGCGTTCGATCCCGGTCAGCAGGTGCCGGCGGGTCGGCGACACGAGCAGGCCGCAGCCGTACGCGGCGTCGACGTGCAGCCAGACGCCCTCGAGGTCGCACACGTCGGCGATCGGCTCGAGCGGGTCGATCACCCCGCGGTCGGTGGTGCCGGCGGTCGCGACCACCGCGACGGGGGTGCCGCCGGCCGCCCGGGTGGCGGCGATCGCCTCGGCGAGGGCGGCGGGGCGCATCCGTCCGGCCTGGTCGGTGGCGACGTCGACGACGCCTGCGAGGCCGAGCAGGCGGGCCGACTTGGCGATGCTGAAGTGCGTCTCCGCGGTGGCGAAGACCGTGCCGGCGGCGCCGACTGCCTCGCGGGCCAGGAGGAGCGCCTGCAGGTTGGACTGCGATCCCCCGGAGGTGAAGACGCCGTCGCCGGTCGGGAACCCGATGCGCCGCGCGAGCCAGTCGACCACGTGCCGCTCGATCTCGGTGCCGATCCGGGACTGGTCCCAGGTGTCCACCGAGGGGTTCACGGCCGCGAGCACCGCCTCCGTGGCCACGGCGGGCAGCGCCACCGGACAGTTCAGGTGCGCGAGGTAGCCGGGGGCGTGGAACCAGACGGCTTCGCTGACGAACAGGTCGTCGAGCTCCGCGAGGGCCGCGTCGGTGCCGAGCGGTGCGGCGTCGAGGTCCACGTCGGTCACGCGCGCACGCAGGGTGCTCGGCGCGGTGTCCGTCGTCGGCCGGTCGGCGGTCGCGATCCGTTCGGCGAGGCGGTCCACCGTCGTGGTCACGGTCGACCGGTAGCGCTCGGCGTTGGCAGGGGTCAGCAGATCGATGAGAGCTGTCACGTTAGGTAAGGCTAACCTCACCTGGGCTGCGTGTCACGCGAACGGGGGTGGGCCCCCGCTCCACCGTGCACGAACCGCGGCTAGAGCTTCTCGATCGGGGCGATCTTGATGAGGAGCTTCTTGCGGCCCGCGGAGTCGAACGCGATCTCCGCGATGCGCTTCGCGCCCTGCCCCGTGACGGCGGACACCGTGCCCTCGCCGAAGTCGACGTGCTTGATGCGGTCGCCCGGAGCCAGCTCCATGTCGCCGTTGTCGCGCACCTGTCCGGAGACCCGGTTCGCCCACTCGGTCTTCGGACGGGTCTTGGCCGCGGCCGCCGCGCGGTCGTACGAGCCACCGCCCCAGCCGCCGCCACCGCGGTAGCCGCCGCCACCACCGCCGCCGAAGCCGCCCTCGCGCTTGGCGTTCAGCGCACGCGGCTGCGTCCCGCCCCGGCTGTTCGCCATGCCCGGGGACTGCTTCCACTCGATGAGCCCCTCGGGGATCTCCTGCAGGAAGCGGGACGGCATCGCCACGTTGACGTCGCCGAACTGCGCGCGGGTCATCGCCAGCGACAGGAACAGCGCCTTCTTGGCGCGGGTGATGCCCACGTAGAACAGCCGGCGTTCCTCGGACGGGCCGCCCGGCTCGTTCGCCGACATCCGGTGCGGCAGGAGGTCCTCTTCCACACCGGTGAGGAACACCGCGTCGTACTCGAGGCCCTTCGCGGTGTGCAGCGTCATGAGCGACACCGTGCCCGAGGAGTCGTCGAGCTCGTCCGCTGCGGCGACCAGCGAGACCTCGGTCAGGAAGTCGGACAGGGTGCCGTCGGGGTTGTTCTTCTGGAACTCCCGCGTCACGGCGACGAGCTCGTCGATGTTGTCCGCACGCGCGGCGTCCTGGGCGTCCGGGGACTTCCGCAGGTTCTCGAGCAGACCGGACCCGTCGAGCAGCTGCGTGAGGGTGTCGACGACCGGCTGGGTCGGCGCCCGCGACGCGACGTCGTCGAGCAGGGCGGCGAAGGCCGTGATGGCGTTCCGCACCTTCGGGCCGAAGCCGAGCTCCTCGGCGTGGCGCAGGGCGTCCCGCATCGTGGTCTCGTGCTCGTCCGCGTAGCGCTGCAGCGTCGTCTCGGTGACGGCGCCGATCCCGCGCTTCGGCACGTTGAGGATCCGGCGGAGGGCGAGCGGGTCGGCCGGGTTCGCGACCGTGATCAGGTACGCCATGGCGTCCTTGATCTCGGCGCGTTCGTAGAACTTCGTGCCGCCGAGCACCCGGTACGGGATGGCCGCGCGGATGAAGATCTCCTCCAGCGCACGGGTCTGCGAGTTCGTGCGGTAGAAGACGGCCATGTCGCGGTAGGACATGCCGTCCTCGTGCAGGCGCTGGATCTCGTCCGCGACGAACTGGGCCTCGTCGTGGCCGGTGTACCCGGTGAAGCCGACGATCTTGTCGCCGGCTCCGACGTCCGTGAACAGGTTCTTCGCTTGCCGGTCGAAGTTGTTCGCGATCACGGCGTTCGCGGCGTCGAGGATGTTCTGCGTCGAGCGGTAGTTCTGCTCGAGCAGGACGACCTTCGAGTTCGGGAAGTCCCGCTCGAACTCGACGATGTTGCGGATGTCGGCCCCGCGGAACGCGTAGATCGACTGGTCCGAGTCGCCGACGACGGTCAGCGACGCCGGTGCGATCGACCCGTCGGCCTCGCGCATCCGGGCGACGTGCTGCCCGGAGTCATCGAGCTTGTCGACCTGCTCGACGGGCACCGGCCGCGTGAGCTCCCGGATGAGCGCGTACTGCGCGTGGTTGGTGTCCTGGTACTCGTCGACCAGGATGAACCGGAAGCGCCGCTGGTAGAGCGCGGCGACCTCGGGGAAGGCTCGGAACAGGAAGACCGTCTGACCGATGAGGTCGTCGAAGTCGAACGCGTTCGCCCGGCGGAGCTCGTTCGTGTACCGGCGGAACACCTCGGTGAACATGACCTCCTGCGGGTCGTTCGCGTTGATGTTCCTGGCGTAGGAGTCGATGTCCTGCAGCTCGTTCTTGAGCTTCGAGATCTTCGACGCCGCCGCGCCGACGGTCAGCCCCAGCGAGTCCGCCTCGAGTTCCTTGATGATCCGCTTCAGCAGCGCCCGGGAGTCGGCGGAGTCGTAGATCGTGAACGACTGCGCGAAGCCGAAGCGCTCGGCCTCACGACGGAGGATCCGGACGCACGCCGAGTGGAACGTGGAGATCCACATGCCCTCGGCCGCCTGCCCGACGAGGGCCTGCACGCGCTCGCGCATCTCGGCCGCGGCCTTGTTCGTGAACGTGATCGCCAGGATCTGCGACGGCCAGGCCTCACGGTTGGCGAGCAGCAGCGCGATGCGACGGGTGAGCACGCTCGTCTTGCCGGACCCGGCACCGGCCACGATCAGCAGAGACTCGCCGCGGTACTCGACGGCTTCTTTCTGCTGGGGGTTCAGACCCGCGGTGAAGGGGTCGTCGTGGGCGCGGTCACCGGCGCCGGAACCGTCAGCACGGCCGGGCGTCGAGTCGAAGGGGTCGAGCACGATCGTCATGTCCGGGACAGTCTAGGCGCGACCCCCGACAGCCGAACGGGCGAGCACCGCCAGGTCCGTGTGGTCGGCGAACACCCCGTCGACCCCGGTCCGGACGATCGACGTGAACCACCGCTCCCAGTCGCCGAACGCCGCGACCTCGCCGCCGCGGCGGAGGGGTGCCGGCAGGAACCGGTTCTCCGGGCGCAGCGTCCACGTGTACACGGCCAGTCCGGCGTCGTGCGCCCGGTCGACGATCGGGCTCCGCACCGGCGACGGGTCCTCGAGCGCGACGCTGTCCACCGCGGCCATGACGGTCCGCACCGCGAGGCTGATCCCGTGGAACTCCGTCGCGAGGGACGCCAGCGCGTCGTCGGACCGCTCGGCCGCGTAGGTGGGAGCCAGCGACCCGTGGGACGCGACCTCGTCCGGGGCGCTGCCCCGCGCCTCCTGGAGGTACACCAGGCGACCACCGGTCCCACGTGAGCGGAGCTCGCGGAGCACGCCCTTCTCGAAGCTCTCCACCGTGAGCCGCTCGTCCCTGCGCCACCCCGTGTCGCCGAGGACCCCGTCGAGGAGTTCCGCCATCGGGATCCCGGCGCGGGCGAAGCAGTCCGCGTGCTTGACCTCCGCCACGAGCCCGACCGGCCGCGGGGCAGCGTCGAGGATGCCGAGCAGGTCCTCCAGCCGCAGGATCGGCTCCTCGCCGTCGTGCTCGGCGGACGCGGGCCGCAGGGCGGGCAGACGCTCCCGGGTGCGGAGCGTCCGCAGCTCGTCCCACGTGAAGTCCTCGGTGAACCAGCCGGTCAGGGTCTGCCCGTCCACCGTCTTCGTCGTCCGCAGGTGCCGGAACTCCCGGTGGTCCGCGACGTCCGTGGTGCCCGACACCTCGTTCTCGTGCCGGAGGACCAGCACGCCGTCCTTCGTCGGCACCAGGTCCGGCTCGATCGCGTCGGCGCCGAGCTCGACCGCGAGCTCGTAGGCGCTCCGCGAGTGCTCCGGACGGTAACCGGACGCGCCACGGTGGGCGATCACCAGGGTCATGGCCGCACCCTACTGGCCCCCGGTGACCGGCCACCGACGTGTGCCGGTCGACACATCTGCGTCCTCGCAGCCGCCGTTTCCCAGCGCCGCGCCGGACGCTCGCACCATGACCGTGCGATCCCTCTCCACCGCCGTCGAGCACCGCATCGACCGGGCGGCCCGACGGGTGCTCGACGCCGGCCACCAGCCGCACCGACCCGTCCGGCTCGCGGTCACGGAGTTCCTGGTGTTCGGGGCGAAGCAGGCCTGGGCGTGCACGTTCGGCGCGCTGCTGCTCGCGGCGATGGCCGTGGTCCACCTCACCGTCCCGGCCGACCTCCGCAACGACGTCCTGACCGTCGTCGCCGTGCTGCTCCAGGTCGCGATGCTCGTCTTCGGGCTCGAGACGCTCCGGGAGCTCCGCGTCGTCCTGCTCTTCCACGTCGTCGGCACCGGCATGGAGGTCTTCAAGACCCACATGGGCTCGTGGACCTACGAGCAGTCCGGCGTCCTGGTGGTGCTCGGCGTGCCGCTGTTCTCCGGCTTCATGTACGGCGCCGTCGGGTCGTACCTGGTCCGGGTGCACCGGCTGTTCGACCTGCGGTTCGACCGGTACCCGCGGCAGTGGGTGCTCGCGGTGGTGGCGGCCCTGGTCTACGCGAACTTCTTCGGCCACCACTTCGTGTGGGACGCCCGGTACGTGCTCCTGGCGCTCGTGGTGCTCCTGTTCGGCGCCACGACCATGCACGCCCGCGTCCACCGCACGGTGCTGCGGATGCCGCTCCTGCTCGCGATGGTGCTCGTGGCGCTGTTCATCTGGCTCGCCGAGAACGTGGCGACCTGGGCGGGCGCGTGGTCCTACCCCGCACAGGTCGAGGCCTGGCACCCGGTCGCCCCCACGAAGATCGTCGCCTGGCTGCTGCTCATGCTCATCTCGGTCGCACTGGTCACGTGGGTCCACCCGGCGATGCCGCCGGACCGGCCTGGAGGCGCGGATCGCCCCCGTCCCGTCGGTCGCCGCGAGCGGTCGGCTGGCTCTCGAACTCTTCGAGGCGCGCGTGCAGCAGATCCCCATAGGCTCGGGGCGTCGAGGTCCTCACGGGCCCCTTCCGCTCGCCGCGAATCCTCAGCCTTCCGCGACCGAGCGCCCCTAGGCTGAGAGGACTCGAATCTCCAAGGAAGAGGACACCATGGCCTTCAAGCCCGGTTTCGACCAGTCCCCCGCCTTCAACAACCAGGGGCCCAACACCTGGGGTGGGCGGGGCGCCGGTCAGCAGCAGGCCGGCTGGGGACAGACCCCGCAGCAGGCACAGGCGGGCATGACCCCCGAGCAGCTGCAGTACATGTACGACCGTCCGGCGGCGAACACCGTCGACACGGACCGTATGTCGTACGAGGACACCATCGTCAAGACGCTCCTGGCGTTCGGCGTGCTCGTCGTGGGTGCGGTGGCCGGGTGGAACCTGCCCCCGATGGTCTGGATCGTCGGCGCGCTCGTCGGCTTCGTCCTGGCGCTCGTCAACACCTTCAAGAAGAAGCCGTCGCCGGGCCTGGTCCTGACGTACGCGTTCTTCGAGGGTCTGTTCGTCGGCGGTATCTCGAACTACTTCCAGACGGCGTTCCCGCAGGCCGACGGCATCGTCGCGCAGGCGGTCTTCGGCACCCTCGGGGTGTTCGCGGTCACGCTGCTGCTGTTCCTCTCGGGCAAGGTCCGCGCGACGCCGAAGCTGACCCGCTTCTTCCTCATCGCGATGGTCGGGTACATGGCGTTCTCGCTCGTGAACCTCGTGCTGATGTGGACCGGCGTGACGAACACGGCGTTCGGGCTCATGGGTACGACGATCTTCGGCATCCCGCTCGGCGTCGTCATCGGCATCTTCGTGGTCCTGATGGCCGCGTACTCGCTGATCCTCGACTTCGACCAGATCAAGACCGGTGTCCAGCGCGGCGCCCCGAAGATCTACGCGTGGACGGCGGCCTTCGGGCTCATCGTCACCCTCGTGTGGCTCTACCTCGAGATCCTGCGCATCCTCGCCATCATCGCGAGCAGTCAGCGCAACTAGCTCCGACCAGGAGGGCCCCGGCGAACACGCCGGGGCCCTTCGTCGTTCCCGGGGCTGCGTCGTTGCCAGGGCTGCCCGCGTAGCCCCGAGCCGCCGAGATCGCACAACACGCCGCGCGCGCGTCACTGAGGTCGCGAAAACTGACGCCGCACACGAGCGGGAGCGGCAGTTCGTGCGACCTCGGCAGGGGTCGGGGCGCGGGGCGGACACGCGAAAGGGCCCGGCACGCGTGACGCGTGCCGGGCCCTTCAGCGCGGGAGGACTACTCCCACTCGATCGTCCCCGGCGGCTTCGACGTGACGTCGAGCACGACCCGGTTCACGTCGGGCACCTCGTTCGTGATGCGGTTCGAGATCTTCGCGAGGGTGTCGTACGGCAGGCGGGTCCAGTCGGCGGTCATCGCGTCCTCCGAGGAGACCGGACGGAGCACGATCGGGTGACCGTAGGTGCGGCCGTCCCCCTGGACACCGACGGAGCGGACGTCGGCGAGCAGGACGACCGGGCACTGCCAGATCTCCTCGTCGAGGCCGGCCGCGGTGAGTTCCTCGCGGGCGATCTTGTCGGCCGCACGGAGCAGTTCGAGGCGGTCCTTCGTGACCTCGCCGACGATGCGGATGCCGAGCCCCGGTCCGGGGAACGGCTGGCGACCGACGATGACCTCGGGCAGCCCGAGCTCGCGACCGACCGCGCGGACCTCGTCCTTGAACAGGGTGCGGAGCGGCTCGACGAGCTCGAAGGTCATGTCGTCGGGGAGGCCGCCGACGTTGTGGTGCGACTTGATGTTCGCCGTCCCCGAGCCACCGCCGGACTCGACGACGTCGGGGTAGAGCGTGCCCTGCACGAGGAACTTGACCTCGCCGGCGTCCGACCCCTCGGCCGACTCGGCGCGGGCCTCGAGCACCAGGGCCTCGGCCGCGCCCTCGAACGTGCGGATGAACTCGCGCCCGATGATCTTGCGCTTCTGCTCGGGGTCGCTGACACCGGCGAGGGCGTCGAGGAACTGCTGCTCGGCGTCGATCGTGATCAGGCGCACACCGGTGGAGGCGACGTAGTCCTCCTCCACCTGCTTGCGCTCGTCGGCGCGGAGGAGCCCGTGGTCGACGAAGACGCACGTGAGCTGGTCACCGACCGCCTTGTGCACGAGCGCTGCCGCGACGGCGGAGTCGACGCCGCCGGAGAGCCCGGCGATGACGCGAGCGGAGCCGACCTGCGCGCGGATGCGTGCGACCTGCTCGTCGATGACGTTCGCGGAGTTCCAGTCACCCGGCAGGCCCGCGGCACGGTGCAGGAAGTTCTCGAGCACGGCCTGGCCGTACACGGAGTGCTTGACCTCGGGGTGCCACTGCACGCCGTAGAGCTTGCGCTCGTCGGAGGCGAACGCGGCGACGGGCGTCGAAGCGCTCGACGCGAGGACCTCGAAGCCCTCCGGAGCCTTCGCCACGGAGTCGCCGTGCGACATCCAGGTCACCTGCGACTCCGGCTGCGCACCGAGGAGCACGCTGTCGGTACCGGTCACGGTGACGTCCGTCGCGCCGTACTCACGCTGCCCGGTCTGCGCGACCTCGCCGCCGAGCGCGGTCGCCATGGCCTGGAAGCCGTAGCAGATGCCGAGCACGGGGACGCCGAGGTCGAGGATGTCGCCGTCGAGCGCGGGTGCGCCCTGCTCGTACACGGACGACGGTCCACCGGAGAGCACGATCGCCGCCGGGTCCTTCGCACGGACCTCGTCCGCGGTGATCGAGTGCGGGACGATCTCGCTGTAGACGTTCGCCTCGCGGACCCGTCGCGCGATGAGCTGCGCGTACTGGGCCCCGAAGTCGACGACGAGGACGGGACGCTGTTCGGTCTCGCTCACCGAGCGGCCTCCTTCTCACGCTGCTGGGCAGCGGTCAGCTCGTGGTAGGTGTCCATGGCGATCTTCTGCATGCGGTGCTCGACCACGAACGACATGAACGGGATGATGCCCCCGAGGGCGATGAGCAGGAAGCGGATCGGCCTCCAGCGCATTATGCTCCACAGACGGAAGTCGGTGAACAGGTAGAGCACGTACAGCCAGCCGTGGGCGATGAGGATACCGATCGACAGGTTGAAGGCGCCGGGGTCCTTGCCCGCGGTGCCCTCCGGCACGAAGAACGCGCCGCCGCCGAGCTGCATCTCGAGGTGCAGGGGCGTGTACTTGATGACCATCTCGACCACCAGGGCGAGCAGCAGCACACCGGTGATGTACGCCGAGACGCGGTACCACTTCACCGCGCCCGGGATCTTCGGGATGTCGCGGGTACGGACGGTCAGAGCCATATCGGCCATCCTACCGTCGGTCGGCGAGGGCCCCGTCGACGCTGAGCGCTGCCTCACGGCGGTCCTCTTCCTCGCGCTCCCAGGCGTCCTTCACGAACCTGTACCAGAGGAACACCGCGAACCCGGCGAAGACGACCCACTCGATCGCGTAGAAGAGGTTGAGCCAGTCGAACTGGACCTCGCGCGTGGGGGCACGGTCGGCGATCGTGCCGAGGTCGGCGGCCTTCGCGGTGCTGCCGTCGGCGACGACGTACCCGAGGTACATCTCGTCGTCGAAGTGCTTCCACGTGTTGACGAACCGGGCCGGGGCGACGGCGGAGTACTCGCCCTTGTCGTACGTGTCCTGGTCGGGCGACTCGGCCGGGTAGTACCGACCTTCGACGGTCACCCGCGCGCCGTCCGCCAGACGGTCACCACCGGCGACGGCGGCCGAGCGCTGGTCGGACCAGCCGATGACGACCGGGAGGCTCGCCCCGCTCCCGGCATCGACCAGGTGTCCGACGGTCTGGTACGTCCCGCCCCCGCTCCGGCCGGTGAGGACGGTGGTGTCGCCCGCCACGAACGTGCCGGTGACGGTGACCTTCTGCCCGGCCATCGTCTCGGTCGCCGGTTGCATCGGCCGCGTCACGGCGTCCAGGGACTTCCGGGTCTCGGTGGTCGCGGGCAGCGGCTTGCCGTTGGCGATGCTGCGCTCGAGCTGCCACTTGCCCAGCCCGGCGAACACCGCCGCGAGCACGAGCGCCAGCAACAGCAGCGCGATCCACCTCGGTCGTCGGGCTACGGCCCACATTCGTATCAGTACTCCGGATCGCGCTGTCGGACCGGGCGTTCGGGGCGCTCGGCGGGGATCTCGACCGACGACGTCCGGGGTTCGGACACCGTCTCCGGGGAGTCATTCTCCCGCTCTTCCCTGCCAGCCGCCTCCACCAGGGCGAACTCCTCCGCGAACTGGCGGTCCCGTTCGGCACGGCGCGCTGCTGCTTCGGCGGCGTCGGACTCCGCGACCGCCTCCGCCGCCTCGGCGGCGGCGGCCGCAGCGACGGCCCGGCGACCGCCGAGGCGCGAGCGCAGCCGCGCGAGGCGGGCGGGCCGGACCACGAGGCGGCCGATCCGGTCCGAGTTCACCGCGAGCAGCGGTCCGAGGATCGCCATGACGAGGACGTAGAGGCCCGCGAACGCGGTGATCCGTGCCTCCAGGCCGGCGGCAGCCGAGAGCGTCGCGAGGATCAGCGCGAACTCACCACGGTTCACCAGGATGACGGCGGTGTTGATGCCCTGCTGGACGCTGAAGCCGTTCATCCGGGCGACGATCTGTCCGGCCACGGCGTTCAGCACGACGGTCATGCCGATCGCGCCGAGGACGGGCCAGAGCACCTCGCCGAACGTGGTCAAATCGAGGCCGAGCCCGAAGTTCACGAAGAAGAACGCGGCGAACACGTCGCGCATCGGGAGGGCGAGCTGCTCGATGCGGTCCCGGTAGCGGGTGGCACCGCAGAGCAGGCCGATCACGAAGGCGCCGATCGCGTCGGTCACGCCGAGCAGGTCGCCGATGCCGCCGAACATCACCGCGAGGCCGAAGAACAGCACCGTGAAGAGCTCGTCGTCGCGGGTCGCGAAGATCTTCGAGACCCACTTGCCGGCGAACCGGGCGAGCGTGAACATCACGATGAGGAACCCGAACGCGAGCCCGAGCTTCCCGACCACCGCCCAGAGGTTCGTGTCGCCGGACAGCACGACGGAGACGATCGCGAGGTAGATCGCGATGAAGACGTCCTCGATCACCGTCACGCCGAGGATCATCGGCGTCTCGTCGTTCGCCAGGCGCCGGAGCTCGATCAACAGCTTCGTGACGATCGCACTCGACGACGTCGCCGTCATGCCGGCGATGATCAGGGCCTCGCGCGTCCCCCAGCCGAGCGAGAAGCCGAAAGCGAACCCGATGCCCATGTTGATCGCGACGTACGTGCCGCCGGACACCAGGAGCTTCCCGGCGTTGCCGTAGAACTCCTCCTGGTCGAACTCCAACCCGAGGTTGAACAACAGCAGGATGAGGCCGAAGGTCGCGATCAGCTCGATCGTGTGCGACTCGACGTTGAGCCCGATCCACGGGGTGTGCGGGCTCGCGATGAGCCCGACGACCATGTAGATCGGGATCGCGGGCAGACCGATGGTCTTGCCCAGTCGTCCGAGGACGTAGGCGATGATGAACAGGCCGCCGATGGTGAGCAGCTCACCACCCAGGTGCACGGGCTAGCTCCTCGGCGGGGCCTCGGCCGCAGCGGCCGCAAGCTCTCCGCTGCGGTAGAACGAGAACGCCTTCGCGACCTTCTCCGGGGACCCGGCGACCACGATGGTGTCGCCCGGGAACACGACGAAGTCGGAGGACGGAGCCGGGTTGGCGCTGTCCCCGCGGACGACGGCGACGACGGTCAGGCCGATGAAGCCGGAGTCGTGCAGGTCACCGAGGGGCTTGCCGGCGATGGCGTCGTCGTAGTCGACCGAGAACCAGTCGATGCTGAGGCCCGGGATCTCGTCGAGCTTGTCGAGGCCCTCGGTGATCCGGGTGCCGCCGAGGAGCTCGGCGAGCGTGTGCGCTTCGTCCTCACTGAGGCGCAGCGACACCTTCTCCGACTTGTCGGCGCCGTCCGAGACGTCCGCGAAGGAGATGAGGTCGGAGTGCCCCGACCGGTGCGTGATGACACCGCACTTGCCACCGTCGTCGGTGTAGAAGCTGTGCAGCACGCCGACTCCGGGGAGTTTGACGCGATGGACGTCGACCATGATGGCTCCCTTTTCGAGTACCCCGATGATAACCACCGGGCCGCCCCGTCCATTCCGTCAGGCGAAGTCGGTCCCGGCGCCCCGCGCCGCCGCGAGCAGGGACCGGTCCGCGACGAGTTCGACGGCGGCGGCGATCTCCGGCGCGAGCCACCGGTCGTCCCCGGGGCCGGCGACCCGCTCGCGGAGGACCGCCCGCACCGCCCCGGTCAGGGGCGCCGTCCCGACGCCCCGCATGTCCGCCGCCCGTGCCGCCGTCAGGACCTCGATCGCGAGCACCCTCGTGAGTCCGTCGACGGCCCGGCGGAGCTTGCGCGCCGCGCTCCAGCCCATCGACACGTGGTCCTCCTGCATCGCCGAGGTCGGGATCGAGTCGACCGACGCGGGCACGGCGAGCCGCTTCAGTTCGGAGACGATGCCGGCCTGGGTGTACTGCGCGATCATGTGTCCGGAGTCCACGCCGGGGTCGTTCGCCAGGAACGGCGGGAGTCCACCGCTCCGCGTCGCGTCGAGGAACCGGTCGGTGCGACGCTCCGACATGCTCGCGACGTCGGCCACGGCGATCGCGAGGAAGTCGAGGACGTAGCCGATCGGCGCACCGTGGAAGTTCCCGTTCGACTCCACGCGGCCGTCCGGGGTGACGACGGGGTTGTCCACCGCCGAGGCCAGTTCCCGCGAGGCGACGAGGGCCGCGTGGTCGACGGTGTCCCGGGCCGCGCCGTGCACCTGCGGCGCGCACCGCAACGAGTAGGCGTCCTGGACCCGGGTGAAGCCGGTCGAGCGGTGGGCGGCGATCACGGGCGAGCCGTCGAGCGCTGCCCGCACGTTCGCGGCCGAGCGGGCCTGGCCCGGGTGCGGGCGGAGCGCCTGCAGGTCGGCGGCGAACACCGTGTCGGTCCCGGCGAGGCCCTCGACGCTCATGGCCGCCGCGAGGTCCGCGGTGCTCAGCAGGGCCCCGAGGTCGTCGAGCGCCAGGACGAGCATCCCGAGCATGCCGTCGGTGCCGTTGATCAGCGCGAGACCCTCCTTCTCGCGGAGGACCAGCGGCTCGATGCCCGCCGCGGCGAGCGCCTCGCCGGCCGGCATCGCGGTCCCGTGCACGCGGACGTCGCCCTCGCCCATCGCGGCGAGCGCGCAGTGCGCCAGCGGGGCGAGGTCTCCGGAGCACCCGAGGCTGCCGTACTCGCCGATCACGGGCGTGATCGCGGCGTTGAGCAGGTCGACGTAGGTCTGCGCGACCTCGGGACGGACGCCCGTGCGGCCGGTGGCGAGCGTGGACAGGCGGAGGAGCAGGAGCGCGCGGACCACCTCGTCCTCGACCTCGGGGCCGCTCGACGCCGCGTGGCTCCGGACGAGGGAGGCCTGGAGCTGCGCGCGGCGGTCGAACGGGATCTGCTTGGTGGCCAGGGCCCCGAAGCCCGTCGAGACGCCGTAGTGCGGGACCGTGTCGTCCGCCAGGGCCTCGATCACGGCACGGCTCTCGGCCATCGCGTCGCGTGCGGTCGGGGCGAGCTCGACGCGGGCTCCGTGCCGGGCGATGGCGACCACGTCCGCCGGGTCGAGCGCGCCGACGTCGACCGTGACCGTGTGCGTTGCGGTGGGGATCGTCATGGTGCTCCTGCGTGTTCGTGGTCCGTACCGACTGGACGGTACAGATCATGGCAGGCGCGTGGACCGTTCCGCTAGGGTCCGCGCATGGGGAACACTCGGAACGTCGTCGTCGGGCTCGGGGTCCTGGCGGTCACCGCCTACGCAGCGCTGCTCGCCGTGCAGGAACTCGTGCTCGATCCACTCGCCGCCCTGCCGGGGACGCCGCTCGCCACGATCTACGCGCACCTCGACGGGCAGGGGTTCGACGTGCGCTCCGACGTCGTGGGCGTCCTGGTCATCGCGGCCATCGGGGTGGTCCTGGCCGTCGTGGTCGCGGTCGTGACGCTGTGGCGGCGCGTCGAGGGGCACTTCGTCGCCGCCTGGTTCCTCGGCATCCTGGCCGCCGGTGCCGTACCGGCCTTCGCCGCGGGGTTCCAGCTCGGCATGGACGTCGCCGACGGGTACGGCGTCGGCGGGCAGGACCACACCGTCTGGGCCGGTGTCCTGTACGTCACCAGCCTCGTCGCGCTGGTCGCCATCCCGTTCGTGATCGTGCTCGGCGAGCGACGCCGCGCGCTCCTCGCCACGTCGGGCACGTCGGCCGCCTGACGGGGGCGGGTCGCGCCTCCAGGCTGACATCGGTCTGGAGGCGCGACCCGCGTTCGAGACGCGGGTCGCGCCGGGCTGTGGCCGGGACTACTCGGGTTCCGTCGTCTTCTCGCCGACCACCGCGTCGTCGGACGCCTTCGCGCCCTCCGCACCGTCCGAGCGGCCGCCGCCGACGACCACGTCGTCCTCGTCGAAGCCGAACGCGATGTCCGGCGCCTCGAGCCGGACCCGGTCCGCCGACTCGTCGTCGGGCTGCAGCTGCGACTCGCGCTCGGCGGCCACGCGCTTCAGGTAGTTCGACACCTCGTTCTCGGTCGTCTCCTGGTCCCAGCCGAGCACGTCCGCCATCAGCTTCGCGGCGACGGGGGCCGCGGACTCGCCACGGTCCCAGGCCTCGATGGAGATGCGGGTGCGGCGGGCGAGGACGTCCTCCAGGTGCAGGGCGCCCTCGTGCGAGGCCGCGTACACGACCTCGGCGCCGATGTAGTCGTCGGCCCCGGGCAGGGGCTCGGCAAGCGAGGGGTCGTCCTGCACGAGCCGGAGCACCTCGGTCGCGAGCGTGCCGTAGCGGTTCAGCAGGTGCTCGATCCGGACCTTGTGCACCCCGAAGCTCCGGGCGGTGCGGCCTCGACGGTTCCAGGCGGCCGGGTAGCCCTCCGCGCCGAGCAACGGGATGTCCTCGGTCGCCGACGCCGGGATCTTCCCGTCCATCGCCGCGACCGCCTCGTCGATGGCGTCCTTGCCCATCACCCGGTACGTCGTCCACTTGCCGCCGGCGACGACCACGAGCCCGGGGACCGTGTGCGCCACGACGTGCTCGCGGCTCAGCTTCGAGGTCTGGTCGGACTCCCCCGCGAGCAGCGGTCGGAGTCCGGCGTAGACGCCCTCGACGTCCTCGCGGGTGAGCGGGACCGCGAGGACCTTGTTCACGTGCTCGAGGATGTAGTCGATGTCCGCCGCGGTCGCCGCCGGGTGCGCCTTGTCGAGGTACCAGTCGGTGTCCGTCGTCCCGACCAGCCAGTGCCGGCCCCACGGGATCACGAAGAGGACGCTCTTCTCGGTGCGGAGGATCATCCCCATGTTCGACTGGAAGCGGTCGCGCGGGATCACGAGGTGGACGCCCTTCGACGCCCGCACCTTGAACTGCCCGCGCGTCCCGATCATCGCCTGGGTGTCGTCGGTCCACACACCCGTCGCGTTGACGACCTGCTTCGCGCGGATCTCGAAGTGCTCGCCGGTCTGGATGTCGTGGGCCTTCGCCCCGACGACCCGCTCCCCGACGCGGATGAACCCCTCGATGCGGACGCGGCTCGCGGCGTGGGCGCCGTACGACGCCGCGGTGCGCACGAGCGAGGCGACGTAGCGGGCGTCGTCGACCTGGGCGTCGTAGTACGTCATGCCGCCCACGAAGGCGTCCTTCTTCAGCGACGGCATCGACCGGAGCACCTGCGTCCGGCTGAGGTGCCGGTGGTGCGGGACCCCGGGCGGCCGGCCGCCCGACCAGCTGAACGCGTCGTACATCGCCATGCCGATGCCGATGTAGAACCGCTCCCACACCCGGTGGTTCAGCGGGTAGAGGAAGCGCACGGGCTTCACCAGGTGCGGCGCGATCCGCTGCAGCAGGAGTCCGCGTTCGATCAGCGCCTCGCGGACGAGCCCGAAGTTGAGCTGCTCGAGGTAGCGGATGCCGCCGTGCACGAGCTTCGACGACCGGCTCGAGGTCCCGGAGCCCCAGTCGCGGGCCTCGACGATGCCGACGCTCAAGCCACGGGTGACCGCGTCGAGTGCGCTGCCCGCGCCGACGATGCCGCCGCCGACGACCAGGACGTCGAGTTCCTTGGTCCGCAGGGTCTCGATCGCGGCCGCGCGTTCGTCCGGTCCGAGCTTGGCCGACGGGTCGAACCCCACCCCCGGTGCGGCGTGCTCGGCCCGGGCCGGCCTGGTTGCGCTGCTGCTGGACTTCGCCATCGTCGCCTCCGTGTCAGGGTCGACGCCGAAGCGTCACCCGCGCGGGAGTGCGGGTGCCACCGTCAGTTCCGGTGGTACGGCGCCACGACCACTTCTACTCGCTGGAACTCCTTGACGTCGGAGTATCCGGTCGTCGCCATCGACCGACGCAGCGCACCGATGATGTTCGCGCGGCCGTCCCACGTCGGGGTCGGACCGTTCAGGACGTTCTCGAGCGGGGCGATCGTGCCGACCTCGACCCGGCGGCCTCGGGGCAGCTCCGGGTGGTGCGCCTCGGCGCCCCAGTGGAATCCGCCGCCGGGGGCCTCGGTCGCACGGGCCAGCGCCGTGCCGAGCATGACGGCGTCGGCACCCATCGCGATCGCCTTGACGACGTCGCCGGCGGTGTCGAGACCGCCGTCGGCGATGACGTGCACGTACCGTCCGCCGGACTCGTCCATGTAGTCGCGGCGAGCGCCGGCGATGTCCGCGACGGCCGTCGCCATCGGCGCGTGGATCCCGAGCGCGGCCCGGGTGGTCGAGGCCGCCCCGCCGCCGAAGCCGACGAGGACGCCCGCGGCACCGGTGCGCATGAGGTGCAGCGCCGCCGTGTAGGTGGAGGCGCCGCCGACGATGACGGGGACGTCGAGCTCGTAGATGAACTTCTTGAGGTTGAGGGGCTCGGTGTTCTGCGAGACGTGCTCGGCCGAGACCGTCGTGCCGCGGATCACGAACAGGTCCACGCCGGCGTCGACGACGGTCTGCGAGAACTCCTGCGTGCGCTGCGGGCTGAGCGACCCGGCGACGGGGACACCGGCGGCGCGGATCTCGGCGAGGCGGGCGGTGATCAGCTCGGCCTTGACCGGCTCGGAGTAGATCTCCTGCATGCGCTTCGTGACGTTGCCGTCGGTGAGCGCCTTGATCTCGTCGTAGTACGGCGTCGGGTCCTCGTAGCGGGTCCAGAGGCCCTCGAGGTCCAGCACGCCGAGCATGCCGAGCTTGCCCATCTGGATGACCGTCGACGGCGAGGCGACGGAGTCCATCGGGGCGGAGAGGATCGGTGACTCGAACGTGAACGCGTCGATCGACCACTGCACGCTCACGTCGCGCGGGTCACGCGTCCGCCGCGAGGGGACCACCGCGATGTCGTCGAACGCGTACGCCCGACGTCCGCGCTTGCCAGCACCGATCTCGACTTCACTCACCCGGCAAGCCTAGCGGTCGTGCCGTGCGCGTGACCCGGGCGGCCGCGGGCGCGTGCGGGCACGGCGCCTGCGCAGGGTCCGCAGGACGAGGCCGAGCAGGAGCGCGAGCACCACGAGGACCCCGAGGAGCGCCGCGGCCACCTTCACGAGCAGCGCGGCCCCGACGAAGAGCGCGGCGAACACCAGCCAGACGAGGGCGTCGAGCACGCGGGGGCCGGAGGTGCGCACGTCCGGAACGATACCGACCCGGCGGGGGCGGGCCGCGCCTCCAGGCCGACCGCGAGGCGACCACCTGGCGGGGTGAGGAGCGGGGCCGTGCGGCGCTGAGCGTCCACGCACGACCCCACTCGGTGCGGGTGTCGCCCCCACAGCGGCACCCACGGTCGACACAGCCCGCTCAGCGGGCTGGGTCGACGTCTCCGGTCCACACCGACCGCTCAGCGGCCGGCGTCGACGTCCTTGGCGAGCGTCCCCAGGTACAGCTCGATGACCTTCGGGTCGTCGGCGAGCTCCTTCCCGGTCCCCGAGTACGCGTTCCTCCCCTGGTCGAGCACGTACCCACGATCGCAGATCTGCAGACAGCGTCGCGCGTTCTGCTCCACCATGACGATCGACACACCGGCCTTGTTGATCCGGCGTGTGCGGATGAAGGTCTCGTCCTGGCGCACCGGGGACAGTCCCGCCGAGGGTTCGTCGAGCAGCAGCACCTTCGGGTCCATCATCAGGGCCCTGGCCATCGCGACCGATTGCCGCTCACCGCCGGACAGCGATCCGGCACGCTGACCCCGCCGCTGCCCGAGCACCGGGAAGAGGTCGTAGATGACCTCGAGCCGTTCGGCGAACTTCCGCGGCCGCAGGTACAGGCCCATCTGCAGGTTCTCCTCGATGGACAGCGACGGGAAGACGTTGTTCGTCTGCGGGACGAAGCCGACGCCGGCCTGCACGAGCTTGTTCGCCTTGAGGTTCGTGATGTCCTCGCCCTGCAGTGTGACCGAGCCCTCGCGGATGGAGACCAGCCCGAACAGGGCCTTGAGGAGCGTCGACTTGCCGGCGCCGTTCGGGCCGATGATGCCGATGAGCTCGCCCGGGTAGCAGTCCAGGTCGCAGCCGTTCAGGATGTTCACCCCGGGCAGGTACCCGGCGACGAGGTTCTTCGCGCTCAGCACCGGTTCGCGGTCCAGCGTGGCCGTGCCGGCCTGCGTCGGTTCCGGACTGGAGGCACTGCTCGCGGTCGTGGGCTCGCTTGCGTCGGTCATCGGGTCGCCTCCTGCTCGTCTTCTTCCGCTGCTTCCTCGGCGAGCTCCTCGTAGGTCTCCTCGGTGAGGAGCGAGTCGTCGCCCAGGTCGGTGTCGTGGTGGGCGCCGAGGTACGCGTCGATGACGGCCCGGTCGTCCATCACCGTGTCCGCCGGGCCCTCGGCCACGACCCTGCCCTCGGCCATCACGACGACCCAGTCCGAGATGTGCCGGACCATGTGCATGTCGTGCTCGACGAACAGCACCGTCATGCCGTCGTCGCGGAGGGACTGGATGTGTCCGAGGAGCGACTGGGTCAGTGCCGGGTTCACACCGGCCATCGGCTCGTCGAGCATGATCATCGTCGGGTCGGACATCAGCGCCCTGGCCATCTCGAGGAGCTTCCGCTGCCCGCCGCTCAACGAGCCGGCGTAGTCGTCCGCCTTGTCGTCGAGCTTGAAGCGGGCGAGGAGCTCCTCGGCCTTCGCGGTGATCTCGCGCTCCCGCTTCGACCACACCGGCTTGACGAGCGCGGCGAAGAAGTTCTCGCCGGGCTGGTCGCGGGCACCGAGCAGCATGTTCTGCATCACCGTCAGCCGGCTCAGCGCCTTCGTGAGCTGGAACGTGCGGACCATGCCGCGGTTCGCGATGTGGGTCGCGCTCGTCTTCTGCAGCGTCGCACCGTCGAAGCGCGTCTTCGCACCGGGGCTCGGCTTGTCGAAGCCGGTGAGCAGGTTGAAGAACGTCGTCTTCCCGGCGCCGTTCGGGCCGATCAGCGCGGTGATGGAACCCCGCTGGACCTCGAGGTGGTCGACGTCCACCGCGGTCATGCCGCCGAAGTGCCTGGTGACGGTGTCGACCGTGAGGATCGGGTCGGACTTGGGGTGGCTGTACTCAGACACTGAACGTCAGCTCCTTCTTGTTGCCGAGGAGGCCCTGCGGACGGAACACGATGAGGAGCATGAGCGCGACGCCGACCAGCACGTAGGAGAACTGCTCCGCCTGCTGCGCGTTCATGATCGAGTTGGGGATGAAGTCGCCCGCGAGGGTGCGGATCGCCAGTCGGACGACGAAGAACAGCACGGAACCGAGCACCGGACCGAACACGGTCGCGGCACCGCCGAGGATGAGTGCCGTCCAGATGAAGAAGGTCATCGAGCGGCCCATCGCGTCCGGTTGCACCGAACTCGGCAGGACGTAGATGATCCCGGCGAGGGCCCCGAGCGCGCCACCGAACACGAGCGCCTGCATCTTGTACGAGTAGACGTTCTTGCCGAGGGAGCGGACGGCGTCCTCGTCCTCGCGGATGGCCTTCACGACCCGGCCCCACGGGCTGCGCATGAGCAGGAAGAGCACGAGGGTGAACAGGGCGACGAGGCCCCAGGCGGCGATGCGGATCCACCAGCCGTTGACGCCGTTGTTCGAGTACGTGAACCAAAGGATCGTGGTCGTGCCGTCGGGCAGGGGGCTGAGCGCGTTGAACGGGTCGCGGTAGCTCGAGCCGGTGATGCCGTTCGAGCCGCCGGTGGTCGTCGTCAGCAGACTGGAGCGCCCGACCATGCGGATGATCTCGGCGCCGGAGATCGTCACGATCGCCAGGTAGTCACCGCGCAACCGCAGGGTGGGGATGCCGAGGATGATCGCGAACACGATCGCCACGAGCAGGGCGACGAGCACCGCCATCACCAGCGGCAGTCCGTTCGTGATCGAGATCGCGAACCCGTAGGCGCCGAGCAGCAGGAACGCCGCCTGGCCCATGTTCACGAGCCCGGTGAGCCCGAAGTGGACGTTGAGGCCGATCGCGGCGAGCGCGAACGCGGCCGTCGTCGGGGCGAGTGCCTCCTGCGTGAGCGAGGAGAGCAGGGTGAGGATGTAGTCCATGGCGGCGCTCCCTTAGCCGATCCGCTCGGCGCGGCCGAAGATGCCCTGCGGCCGGAACAGCAGGATGAGGATGAGGATGACGAGGGCGGTGGCGTACTTGAAGTCGCCGGGCAGGACCAGGTTCGTGAGCTCGACGACGATGCCGATGATCATCGAGCCGACCAGCGCGCCGTACGCGGTGCCGAGGCCGCCGAGGGTCACCGAGGCGAACATGAGCAGGAGCAGCTGCAGGCCCGTCTGCCAGTTCACGCCGTTGAGCACGAGGCCGAGCATCACGCCGGAGAGCCCCGCGAGACCGGCGGCGAGCGTCCACACGAACCGGATGACCCGGTCGACGTCGATGCCGGACGCGCTGGCCAGTGCCGGGTTGTCGGACACCGCCCGGGTCGCGCGGCCGAAGCGCGTCTTCGCGAGGAAGAGGCCGGTGGCGACGAGGACGACGAGCGCGATCGCCATCGCCACGTAGGACTGCACCGTCAGCGTGACTCCGGCGAAGGCGACCGTCTCCGGGTTGCCCTGCTGGATGCGGACCGTCGAGGCGCCGAAGAAGTACTGGAACGCGTACTGGGCGGCGATCGAGAGGCCGATCGTCACGATCATCAGCTGCGTGAGGCTGATCCGCCGCCGTCGCAGGGGCCGCCAGATCGCGGCGTCCTGCAGGTACCCGGTCGCCGCGCACAGCAGCGTGACGACGATCCCGGTCAGCCAGATGTTCCACCCGAGCTGGTTCGCGAAGAGGTACGCGAGGAGTCCGCCGAGGGTGACCTGCTCACCGTGCGAGAAGCTCGACAGCCCCGTCGTGCCGTAGATGAGCGAGAGGCCGACCGACGCCAGGGCGATGAGGAGTCCCAGCCGGATCCCGGACGCGAACTGCTGCCAGGCCCGCTGCGGTGTGACGCTCGTGGCGTCGTCGTTCGTGACGACCCCCTGCTGGTCGGACAGCTGGAAGATCTGCCCGACGTTCGCGTTCAGGCTCGCCGTGACCGTGCGCTGGGCGTCCTTCGCGTTCGTCAGGTACTGCCCCTTCGGGAGCGTGTCCTGGTCGACGGCGACGGTGTAGCTGCCGGCCGCGGTCACGCTCACCGACCAGCGCCCGGTGTCCGCCGTGGTCGCGGTCTGCGCGAAGCCGCCCGGACCCGTGACGTCCACGGCGACGCCCTCGACCGGCTCGCGGTCGGAGTCGGTGATCGTGCCCTGGATGCAGCCGTTGGTCGGGCTGACCGTGCACGGTTGCCCGGTGGCGGGTGCGGTGCTCGCGGATGCGCTCGCGGTCGGGGCCGGGGTGGCGCCGACCGCCGGCAGCGTCACCGCCCAGTCGATCAGGAAGGTCGCCAGGAACGCAGCGAGGAGGACGGCCATGATGACCGGTCGCCGGCGCCCCGGGCGGAGGCGGAACCGGCGCAGCAGCGCCGGTCCCGGAGGAGTGATGGATCCCACGGAAGAGCCTCTCGTTCGGATGTCGAGTGACGCTATGGGGATTGTGTGACACCCGTGTTTCCATCACGTTCCCTGTGTGATTCGTGCCGGAACTGTGACGTTGTGGAGGAACCGCCGAGGCGAGCCGAGCGACGGGGCCGAGCCGCGCCTCCAGGCCGTCCACGGATCGCTGCACGCCGGAATGCGGAAGGGGACGCGCGCGTTACCATGGTCTATCCGGAACCCGCCGCAGCGTTCCCGGTGTCTCGACCACTTCACCTCGCCCACGAAGGGGACCCATGGACCAGCCGGATCCGTTCGGATTCATCGGACTCACGTACGACGACGTCATGCTCCTGCCGGGGTACACCGACGTCATCCCGAGCGAGGCGTCGACCGCGTCCCGGCTCACCAAGCGCATCACGGTCAACGTCCCGCTGCTCTCCGCGGCGATGGACACCGTGACGGAGGCCCGCATGGCGATCGCCATGGCGCGTCAGGGCGGCATCGGGATCCTGCACCGCAACATGTCGATCGCCGACCAGGCAGCCGCCGTCGACAAGGTCAAGCGCTCCGAGTCCGGCATGATCACCAACCCGGTGACCACCACGCCGGACGCCACCGTGGCCGAGGTCGACGCCCTCTGCGGGCAGTTCCGCGTCTCCGGCCTGCCGGTGGTCGAGGGCGACGGCACCCTCGTCGGCATCATCACCAACCGCGACATGCGGTTCGTCGCTCCCTTCGAGCAGCAGTCCACGCTCGTGCGCGACGTCATGACGAAGGCGCCGCTGATCACCGCGCCGGTCGGGATCGACCCCGACGACGCCGTGGCGATCTTCGCGGAGCACAAGATCGAGAAGCTCCCGCTGGTCGACGAGTCCGGCAAGCTCCGCGGCCTCATCACCGTGAAGGACTTCGACAAGAGCGAGAAGTACCCGGACGCCACCAAGGACGACGCCGGACGCCTGCGCGTCGGCGCCGCGATCGGGTTCTTCGGGGACGCCTGGCAGCGCGCGACCGCCCTGCTCGAGGCCGGTGTGGACGTGCTCGTCGTCGACACCGCGAACGGCCACAGCGCCGGCGTGCTCGACATGGTGCGCCGCCTCAAGGCCGACCCGGCGTTCGCGGGCGTCGACATCATCGGCGGCCAGGCCGCGACCCGCGAAGGCGCCCAGGCGCTCATCGACGCGGGCGTGGACGCCGTCAAGGTCGGCGTCGGCCCGGGCTCCATCTGCACCACGCGCGTCGTCGCGGGTGTGGGCGTGCCGCAGGTCACCGCCGTGTACGAGGCCTCGCTCGCCGCGCGTGAGGCCGGTGTGCCGGTCATCGCCGATGGTGGGCTGCAGTACTCCGGCGACATCGCGAAGGCCCTCGTCGCCGGCGCCGACACCGTCATGCTCGGCTCGCTGCTCGCGGGCACCGACGAGTCCCCCGGCGACCTGGTCTTCGTCAACGGCAAGCAGTTCAAGGCGTACCGCGGGATGGGCTCCCTCGGCGCACTGCAGACCCGTGGCAAGAAGACCTCGTACTCGAAGGACCGCTACTTCCAGGCCGACGTGCCCTCGGACGACAAGCTCGTCCCCGAGGGCATCGAGGGACAGGTGCCCTACCGCGGCTCGGTGTCGAACGTCGTCTACCAGCTCGTCGGCGGCCTGCGGCAGTCGATGTTCTACGTCGGCGGTCGGACGATCCCGGAGCTCAAGGCCCGGGGCAAGTTCGTCCGGATCACCCCGGCGGGGCTGAAGGAGTCGCACCCGCACGACGTGCAGATGGTCGTCGAGGCGCCGAACTACAGCCGCTGACCCGTCCGCCGAAGCGCCCCGTTCCGTCCACCGGAGCGGGGCGCTTCCGCGTGCGGGGGTGCGGCGGCGGGCGCCGGGTGGGGGCCACTCCTCGGCCGCCACGACCGCCGGCCACCCGCACCCCGCGTCACGGCTGGGTAACGAAACACTTTGCGTACCGCCCCGTCACGCGGCTGAAACACCGGGACCCTACGTTCTCTCACATCCCCAGCGGGACCTGAGGTTCCGCGCAGAGAAAGGGCTCCACGGATGATCAGAACCACCCGTGCCACCACGGCACTGGCAGTGGCGGGAGCGGCGGCGCTCCTGCTCGCCGCCTGTTCCACCAGCGGCAGCGCGTCACCGTCCAACTCCGCGAGCAGCGGTGCGAAGAAGGACCCCGCCGCGAGCTGCAAGGCCCCGGACACCCCGAGCACGGACGCGCTGAAGATCGGTACGATCCTGCCGCTCACCGGTTCGCTCGCGTACCTCAACCCGCCCGCGGAGTCCGGTGTGGGCCTCGCGGTCTCGGACATCAACGCCGCCGGCGGTGTGCTCGGCAAGGACGTCACGATCGACCCCGCCACCGACTCGGGTGACAGCAACGACATGACGGTGTCGAGCTCGGCCGCGACGAAGCTCGTGAACGCGAAGGTGCCGGTCGCGATCGGCGCCGAGTCGTCCAGCGTCACGCTCAACGTCATCGACCAGCTCACCAGCAACTGCATCGTGGAGATCTCCCCCGCGAACACCGCGTCGGACCTCTCGGGCTACTCGTCGTACTACTACCGGACCGCTCCGCCGGACTCGGTGCAGGGTTCGGCGCTCGGCCAGCTCGTCACGGGTGACGGCAACGCCAAGGTCGCGTTCCTCGTGTTCAACGACACCTACGGCACCGGCCTGCGCAACACGGTCCAGAAGGCAATCGAGGACTCGGGCGGATCCGTCGTCTACGGCGGCAAGGGCAAGGGCCAGGAGTTCCCGCCCGGACAGACGACGTTCTCGTCGGAGGTCACCGCGGCACTCGCCACCAAGCCCGACGCGATCGTCATCCTGGCGTTCGACGAGACGAAGTCGATCATCCCGGAGCTGAAGTCGCAGGCCGCCGACATGTCGAAGATCTACATGTCCGACGGCAACACGGCGGACTACTCGAAGGACTTCGACAAGGGCACGCTGACCGGCGCGCAGGGCACGATCCCCGGTGCGTCGCCGAAGGACGAGTTCAAGAAGCAGCTCGCGGACTTCTACAAGAAGTCGTCGGGCAAGGACCTCGCCGACTACTCGTACGCGGCGGAGTCGTACGACGCGACCGTGCTCGCCGCCCTCGCCGCGGTGAAGGGCAAGGGCACGGACTCGGGCACCATCCAGGCCAACATGGCCGCGGTGTCCGGCGCCGACGGCGGCACCGAGTGCTCGACCTTCACGGACTGCGTCGCCCTGCTCGACAAGGGTGAGGACATCCACTACACGGGTCCCTCGGGCATCGGTCCGTTCGACGAGAACAACGACCCGTCGAGCGCCTACATCGGCATCTACAAGTTCGACGGCGACAACAAGCCCGTCTACCAGAGCGCCATCCAGGGCTCGGTCAAGAAGTAACCGGCACAACGCCGTCCCACACTGGGCCCGAGTCTCGGCTTCACGAAGCCGAGACTCGGGCCCAGCGACGTTTCGCGGGCTCCGGACCGCGAGAAGTGTCGCCCAGCGCGAGACTCGGGTCCGGTGCCCGGCCTGGAGGCGCGGTGCGGGTCCGTCAGGCCGGGCCGGCCGCCGCGGGCTCCAGCGCCCGGCGGCGCGATGCCCGAGCGGCAGCGAACGAGTCCACGGTCAGGATCACCAGCGCCAGCCACACGATGCCGAAGCCGAACCAGCGCGCCGCCGACATCGGCTCGTGCTGCACGACGACACCGACGAGCAACTGCATGATCGGCGCCAGGTACTGCGTCAGCCCCAGCGTCGACAGGCTCACCCGGCGGGCGGACGACGCGAACAGCAGCAGCGGCACGGCCGTCGCCGGACCGGTCAGCACCGTCACGAGGACGTGCGCCCAGCCCTCGCTCGTGAACGTCACGCCACCGCCGAGGCCGGTGACCCCGAGGACCACGAGGGCGACCACCGCGATCGGCAGCAGCCAGACCGTCTCGATCGTCAGGCCGGAGAGTGCGTCCACCGTGCCGCCGACACGCTTCTTCACGAGCCCGTACAGGCCGAACGAGAACGCCAGCACGAGGGAGATCCACGGCATCCGGCCGTAGCCGACCGCGATGACGACGACCGCGACGATGCTGATGCCGACCGCGGTCCACTGCAGCGGGCGCAGGCGTTCGCGGAGCACGACGACACCGAGCGCGATCGTGACGAGCGGGTTGATGAAGTAGCCGAGGGCCGCCTCGACCGTGTGACCGGTGGTGGTCGCCGCAACGTACACGGTCCAGTTCACGAGGATGAGGACCGCCGCGAGCCCCATCACGAGCATGACCCGGCGCTGGGCCATCAGGGAACGGGTCCGGAGCCACGACCGGGTCACCGCGATCGCGACGGCGCAGAACACCAGGCCGAAGACGATGCGCCAGGCGACGATCTCGAACGCGCCGGCGGGGGCCATGGCCGCGAAGAGCAGCGGCATGAGTCCCCACAGCCCGTACGCGACGATCGCCTGCAGCACACCGACGGATGCCTCGCTGCGGACGGGACGCGCGGAACTCGGTTCACTCACGGAACCATCCTAGGAAGCGGTACCGACGTCGCGGACGGACCCCCGTGCCTCCCGGCCGGACGCACGAACGCCCCGCCGGCCGGAGCCGAACGGGGCGTTCGCAGCCGAGACCTCGGTCTCAGCGGGAGTGACTCAGTGCTCGATGACCGCGAGGACGTCGCGAGCCGAGAGGACGAGGAGGTCCTCGCCCGAGTACTTGACCTCGGTGCCGCCGTACTTGGAGTAGATGACCTTGTCACCCACGGCGACGTCGAGCGGGACGCGGTTGCCGTTGTCGTCGATACGACCCGGACCCACGGCGACGACCTCGCCCTCCTGGGGCTTCTCCTTCGCGGTGTCCGGGATGACCAGACCGGAAGCGGTGGTCTGCTCCGCCTCGACCTGGCGGATGACGATGCGATCCTCGAGCGGCTTGATGCTGACGGCCACGGTGACCTCTTCTTTCTCGGTACAGACTCGGTACAGATGAAAACCGGGTTGGCACTACGCACAGGAGAGTGCCAACGCCCCAACTCTAGGGCGTTGCTGGCACTCGGTCAATCCGAGTGCCAACGTCCGTCCGGGCTCTCGGCGACCTGGGAGGATCGTCGGGTGGAAGCCGCCGATCTCGCCCAGTTGCTGACCCCCGAGGGGATGGCCCTGCTCGACCGTACCCCGGCCGTGTCCGACGGTGGTGAGATCGTCCGCGTCGTCTCCCGGCTGCGGTCCGAGGGGCACGACCCCGGCCTCGTCGCGGCCGTCCTGACGCAGGCGAAGCTGCGCCAGAAGGCCCGCGGCAAGTTCGGCGACTTCGCCGCACGCATGCTCTTCACCGAGGCCGGTCTGGAGCAGGCCACCCGCCTGCAGGTCGCCGCACAGCACGCCGGTCGGTTCGCGGCGGCGGGCCTGACGCGCGTGGCCGACCTCGGCTGCGGCATCGGCGGGGACGCGCTGGCGATGGCCGCGCTCGACCTCGACGTCACCGCGGTGGACCGGGACGAGGTGACGGCGGCCGTCGCGACGCACAACCTCGCGCCGTGGCCGAACGCGCGGGTCGAGCTCGGCGACGCCGCCACGTTCGACCTGTCCCGCGTTGACGGCGTCTGGATGGACCCGGCCCGGCGGACCTCCGGCCACACGAACACGACGCGGCTCGCCGACCCGGACGACTGGTCACCGTCGCTCGACACCGTGTTCGCCGCCGCGACGACGACCCCGACCGGCGTCAAGCTCGGCCCGGGGGTCGACCGCGACCTCATCCCGGACACCGCCGAGGCGCAGTGGACCTCCGTCGACCGCGAGGTCGTCGAGCTGGCGCTGTGGTTCGGACCCCTGGCCCGCCCGGGGATCCGACGCGCCGCGACGGTCATCGGCCCGCACGGCGTCGCGGAGCTCGTCGGCGCGTCCGACTCCGAGGACGAAGCCGTCGGTCCCCTCGGCGCGTACCTCTACGAACCGGACGGCGCCGTCATCCGGGCGCGGCTGATCGGCGACCTCGCACGCTCGGTCGACGGCCGGATGCTCTCCGAGGGCATCGCCTACGTCACGTCCGACCGTGCGGTCGAGACGCCGTTCGCCCAGGGCTTCCGGGTGCTCGACACGATGCCGCTCGACGTGAAGCAACTCGCCGCACGGCTCGCCGCCGACGACGTCGGCACCGTCGAGATCAAGAAGCGCGGGGTCGACGTCGATCCGGCGCAGTTCCGGAAGCGGCTGCGGCTGCGCGGACGCGGTCGCGTCACGCTCGTGCTCACCCGACTGGAGGGACGCCACACCGCGATCCTGTGCGAACGGCTCGCCGACGTGCCCGGCGACCGCGCCGGGCGCTGACGCGCCGGTCAGCCGATGAAGGCGCCCGAGTCGTAGTCGTAGTTGTCGGAGTAGGTGTGCCCGAGCCCGGCGAACACCACGATGACGACGATCCAGAGGATCCACACGCCCGCCATCACCCAGCCCGCGATGATGCCCGTGAGCGCCAGGCCGCGGCCGGACTCACCCGTCTGCTTGATCTTGCCCAGGGCGACGTGACCGAGGATCGCCCCGGCGGGACCGAGCAGGATCGCCATGAACCAGAACGGGATCGCGCCGAGGCCGAAGACGATCGACAGGATCGCGAGGGTGTTCGTCTTCGGGCGCTGCGCGTACGGCTGGTACCCGGCCGCCGAGTAGGCGGGGGCGGCGTACGGGTTCGAGGCCTGCGGCGCGCCGTACTGGTTGCCGTACTGGTTCGCGTTCAGCGCCTGCGGAGCGGCGTACGGGTTCCGGGGTGCCGCGTAGGGGTTCTGGGGTGCGCCGTAGCCCGGCTGGCCGCCCTGCGGTGCGCCGTACCCGGGCTGGCCGCCCTGCGGTGCGCCGTAGCCCGGCTGGCCGCCCTGCGGTGCGCCGTAGCCCGGCTGCCCGCCCTGCTGCGTCGGAGCGGCGTAGGGGTTCTGCGGGGCCGCGTACGGGTTGTCCGATCCGGCCGAGGGCGCCTCGGGAGCGGAGGCGCCGTACTGCTGCGACGCACCGGAGTCGGGCTGCGCCGCGCTCGACGGAGCCCCCTGGTCGGGTGCCGGCTGGTTCGCGGAGGCCGCCCCGTCCGGCGTCGACTCGCCGGGCTTCGGCCACTGGTTCTGATCGGACACCGTCCACCCCTTCTCGGCACCTGGTCGTGGTGCCCTGTGAATCCTCCCACACGGGGCGGGAGGCGGCTCAGACCTGGACGGTCGTCACCGGCAGGGTGGAGTCCGCCGCGATGCCGAGGTCGCTCGGCGCGTGCCCCTCCGCGACGAGCCGCGCGCCGATCGCCGCGATCATCGCCCCGTTGTCGGTGCAGAGGTCGAACGGCGGGATCCGGAGCGCCACCCCGGCCGCCGCGCACCGTTCCTCGGCCACCGCGCGCAACCGGGCGTTCGCCACGACACCGCCGCCGAGCAGGAGCCGGTCCACGCCGGTGTCCCGGCAGGCGTTGATCGCCTTCGTGAGGAGCACGTCGACGACGGCCTCCCGGAAGCTCGCGGCGACGTCCGCCACGGGGACCTCGCGCCCCTCGTCGCGGCAGCGCTCGACCCAGCGGGCGACGGCGGTCTTCAGCCCGGAGAACGAGAAGTCGTAGCGGTGGGCGGCCATGTCCTTCGGCAGGGTCAGCCCGCGGGGGAACCGGATCGCGGTCGGGTCGCCGTCCGCCGCCGCCCGGTCGATCTGCGGCCCGCCCGGGTAGGGCAGCCCGAGCAGCCGTGCCACCTTGTCGAACGCCTCGCCCGCGGCGTCGTCGATCGTCTCGCCGAGGAGCTCGACGTCCCCGACGAGGTCGCGCACGAGCAGCAGGGAGGTGTGCCCGCCGGACACCAGGAGCGCGACCGTGGGCAGCTCGATCTCGGAGCCGTCCGACCGCAGGACGTCGGCGCCGACGTGGCCGACGAGGTGGTTCACGCCGTACAGCGGCTTGCCCGTCGCGACGGCGAGCGCCTTCGCGGCACCGACCCCGACCATGAGCGCGCCGGCGAGCCCCGGTCCGGCGGTGACGGCGACGGCGTCGAGCTCGTCGAGGGTCACGCCCGCCTGCTCGAGCGCGGCGGACAGCGTCGGGGTCATCGCCTCGAGGTGCGCGCGCGCGGCGACCTCGGGCACGACCCCGCCGTAGCGCGCGTGCTCCTCCATGCTCGACGCGATGACGTTCGCGAGCAGGGTGTCCCCCCGCACGATGCCGACGCCGGTCTCGTCGCAGCTCGTCTCGATGCCGAGCACGAGGGGTTCAGCTGCGGTCATCGAGGGCCTCCTGTCCGATGGGTCCGGGTCCGCTCGTCGGGGCTGCTCCGTCGGCCGGCAGCTCCGCCCGCATCACCCACGCGTCCACGCCGTCCGGCTGGTAGTAGCGCGGCCGCACGGCGATGCGCTCGAACCCGAACGCCGTGTACATCGCCTGGGCGACGGGGTTGTCGGCCCGGACCTCGAGGAAGACCTCGTGCACGCCACGACGACGCGCCTCGTCGAGCAGCTCGGTGAAGAGGACCCGGCCGATGCCCTTCCCGCGCTGGTCGGCCGCGACCGCGATGGTCTGCACGTCGGCGACCGGGTTCCCCGCGAGCGACGAGAGTCCGGCGTACCCGACGATGGTCGGCGCACCACCCTCGGTGGTCTCGACGACGACGTAGTACCCGTGCGGCGAGTACAGCTCGCCGGACATCTGCGACGCCGACCACGCGTCGGTCGGGAACGACGCGTGCTCGAGCCACATCACGTCGTCCAGGTCCTGCGGGTGCGCGCGCCGCAGGCGCAGCCCGTCGGGCAGGGTCACTGCTTGACCCGCTTGGGCGCGCCGGGCACCGTGACGTCGGGGTCGCGGAGGTAGAGGGGCGTGTCCTGGGCGAAGGACGCGCCGGAGGCGAGCCGGTCCGCGGCGAGCGCGCCGAGCCTCCAGGCCGGGATGGACAGGGCGGTCACGCGGCCCCAGCCCACGGCGTCCGGCCGGGAGGCACGGATCGCCTCGTCCAGGTCGTCCGGCTTCGCGAGTCCCGGACCCGCGACCCGCGTGCCGGTCTCGTCGTAGGCGCTCCAGTAGACCTCGCGCCGGCGCGCGTCCGTCAGGACGACGAACGGGCCGTCCTGCGGCTGGTCGGCCCCGACCGCGTCGTGGCTGACGAGCGGGAGGAACGGGACGCCGCGTGCCGCGGCGAACGTGCGAGCGGCGGCGATGCCGACGCGGAGGCCGGTGAAGGGACCGGGGCCCATGCCCGCGACGACGCCGGTGACGTCGGCCGGGGTGGCGCCGGCCTCGTCGAGGACCTCGGCGAGGAACGGGCCGATCACCTCGGCGTGCCGGCGGCTGTCCTCGGTGCTGCGGGTCGCGCGGGCCCGGCCGGTGGCCGGGTCGACGACGGCGACGGAGGTCCCGGCGGAGGTGTCGATGGCGAGCAGCACCCGTCCATCGTAGGCGGCTACAGCGAGACGCCGGCCCATCGGGGCCCGGTGCCGGTGACGACCACGCGGCGGGGCTCGTCGGGGACGTCGTCCGGGTCGGCGTCGTCATCCGGGGTGCCCGCGTCGGCGCCGGTCGCCCGGACGATCTCCACGTCGAGCACGCTGTCCGAGATGCCGTCGACGAACCCGCGGCCCCACTCGACCACGACGATCGCGGCGTCCCAGTCGAGGTCGAGGTCGTCGAGCTCCACCGGGTCGGACAGACGGTAGGCGTCGACGTGCACCAGGTCCGGGCCGGCGGTCGTCGGGTGGGTCCTGGCGAGCACGAACGTCGGGCTCGACACCTGCCCGCGGGCCCCGAGCGCGGCGCCCAGACCACGGGTCAGCGTGGTCTTGCCGGCACCGAGCGGACCGGTCAGCACGACGAGGTCCCCGGCGCGCAGGACCGCGGCGAGCCGGGCACCGAGTGCGCCCATCTCGTCGGTCGTGGCGACCGTGGTGTCGAGCAGCACGCGGGGGTGCTCGGTCACCGCTCGCCCCGGAGGTACTCGGCGACGTGCCCCTCGACGCTGTGGCCCCGGTACTCGCGCGGGACGCGGGAACCGATGCGGCAGACGATCTCCTCGCCGATGGTGCCGAGCGCCTCGCCCCACTCCAGGACGGTCATCTCGTCGCGCTCCCCGGTGCCGAACAGCACGACGGCGTCACCGGTCCGGACGTCGTCGTCGCCGACGTCCACCAGGAACTGGTCCATCGCGACGCGGCCGGCGATCGGGTACCGCTTGCCGGCGATCGCGACCTCGATCCGGCCCTGGGCGAGCCGCGGCACGCCGTCGGCGTACCCGACCGGCACGAGCGCCAGGGTCGTCTCGGTGGTCGTCCGGTACGTGTAGTCGTAGGAGACGCCGGTGTCGACCGGGACGCGCTTGGTCTTCGCGACGGAGGCGGTGAGGGTCATCACGGGTTCGAGGCCGAGATCCGCCGCGGACACCCCGTCGGCGCCCGGGATCCCGAACAGGTTCGCCCCCATCCGGACCATGTCCTTCCGGAACTCCTTGCGCTCGAGCCCGGCGAGCGACGCGGCGACGTGCTCCATCGGGATGTCGAGCCCGAGGTCGTCGGCCCGCTCGACGGCGGCGTCGAAGCGCGCCACGGCGTCGGAGTCGTCCTGGTCCGACGACTCCGCCAGGTGCGTGTAGGCGGCGACGACCTCGATGCGCCCGGCCCGCTGTGCGTCCAGCGCGAGCGACACCAGTGCGGGCCAGGTCTCCGGCGTCGCACCGTCGCGGTGCAGGCCGGAGTCGAACCCGAGGTGCACCCGCGCCGGACGCTGGTCGACCGCGTCGATCACGCGCTGCAGCTCGGGGACGTTCGAGACGCCGAGGTCGATCGCGGAGTCGACGGCGTCCCGGAAGTCGAGGGCGGGGTCGTGCTGCCACGTGAAGAGGTGCACGTCCTCGCCGACGCCGATCGAGCGGAGGCGCAGGGCGGCGGGCACCGTCAGCACGCCGATCCAGCGGATCCCGGCGTCGACCGCGGCGAGGGCGATCGGCTCGAGACCGTGCCCGTAGGCGTCGGCCTTCATGATCGCCATGACCTCGACGGGGTCCATCCACTCCCGGACCAGGTCGAGGTTGGCGCGGTAGGCGTCGAGGTCGATCTCGGCCCGGCGCAGCGGCGCGTTCACGTCGTCCTCCGTTCCACGCTGCGGCCGACCCGGGCGACCACCTCGTAGTTGATCGTGCCGACGGCGGCCGCCCAGTCCTCCACCGCGGGGTCGCCCTTCGCCGGGTCGCCCCAGAGCACGGCCTCGTCGCCGACCTGCACGTCGGCGTCACCGATGTCGACGTGCATCGCGTTCATCGCTACCCGGCCGACGACCGGGAACGTCCGGTCGCCGATGCGCACCGAGACGCGGTTGCCGAAGTCGCGGTCGAAGCCGTCCGCGTACCCGAGACCGATGACGGCCAGACGGGTGTCCTTCTCAGCGCGCCAGGTGTAGCCGTAGCTCGCGCCCTCCCCGGCCCGGACCGGCACCGTCCGGAGCACCGCGGCCGTGACCCGCATCGCCGGCCGCAGCCCGAGGTCCGCCGACGTGCGGTCGGGGAAGGGACTGAGCCCGTAGAGGGCGAGACCCACGCGCGCGACGTCGTGGCGGGTCTCCGGCACCGCGATGCTCGCGGCGCTGGCGGCCAGGTGCACCATGTCTGGCACGATGCCGTTCGCGGCGAGACCGTCGAGCGCCCGCTGGAGGGCGGCGTCCTGGTCGAGGTCGTCCGTGCGGGACGCGTTCGCCAGGTGCGACATCAGGCCCTCGACACGGGTGCGGTTCCCGCCGCGGACGATCCGGCCGGCGGTCGCGAAGAGCTCGTCCCACTCGGACTCGACCGCACCGTTGCGGCTCAGACCGGTGTCGACGCAGATGTGCACCGCGGGGACCTCGGAGTCGGCGGCGGCAGCGAGCTGGGAGACGCTCGACACGGCCGGGGTGACGCCGTACTGCGCGGCGCGGCGGAAGTCCTCGTCGGGGGCGTGCAACCAGGCGAGGATCCGCACGCCCTCGTCGATGCCGGCCTGCCGCAACGCGATCGCCTCGTCGATGTCCGCGACGCCGAGCCACTCCGCGCCGGCGTCCACGAAGGCCCGAGCGGCCTCCGCTGCGCCGTGCCCGTAGCCGTTGGCCTTGACGACCGCGATGACGCCGGACGGAGCCACCTGTTCGGCGACCGTCGCGTAGTTGGCGATCAGCGCCTCCCGGTCGAGGGTGATGCCGGTGTACGCACTCACGACCCGACCCCCTCGGCGATCAGCGACAGGACCGTCCCCGGTCGGTCGAGGGTGATGCCGGTGTACGCACTCACGCCTGTTCCCCTGTTCCTTCCAGGACCACGAACGCCGTCGCGATCCCACCGTCGTGCGAGAGCGAGAGGTGCACCGACCCGACGCCCCGCGACCCCGCCACACGCTGCGCCTCCCGACGCAACGTGAGCGACGGGTTCCGCTGGTCGTCGGAGACGACCTCGAGGTCCTGCCAGCTCAACCCGGCACTCGACCCGAACGCCTTGATCAGCGCCTCCTTCGCCGCGAACCGCGCCGCCAGCGAGGCGATCGGACGGGGCTCGCCGTCACGGACGAGCTCCGCAGGCGTGAACAACCGCGCGCGCATCGCCGGCGTCCGGTCGAGCACCCGCTCGAACCGCTCCAGGTCGACCACGTCGACCCCGATGCCGATGATCATCGCCGACTACTCGACGGTGACCGACTTCGCGAGGTTGCGCGGCTGGTCCACGTCGAGGCCCTTGGCCGCGGCGAGCTCCATGCCGAACATGTGCAGCGGCGCCACGGCGAGCAGCGGCTCGAACAGCGGCGTCGCGAGCGGGATGCGCAGGACCTCGTCGGCGAAGGGCAGCACCGCGGCGTCGCCCTCCTCGGCGATCGCGATCACCCGGGCGCCGCGAGCGCGGATCTCCTGGATGTTCGAGACGACCTTCGGGTGCAGCGACCGCGGGTCACGCGGCGACGGCACGATGACGAAGACGATCTGACCGGGCTCGATCAGGGCGATCGGGCCGTGCTTGAGCTCACCCGCGGCGAAGCCCTCGGCGTGGATGTACGCGAGCTCCTTGAGCTTGAGCGCCCCCTCGAGCGCGATCGGGTACCCGACGTGGCGGCCGAGGAACAGCACGCTGCGGGTGTCCGCCATCCAGCGGGCGAGGTCCTTGATGCCGGACGCGTCGTCGATGGTCTGCTGCAGCTTCGGCGCGAGACCCTCGAGCTCGGCGACCTGCTCGGCGATCTGCTCCGCCGTCAGCGTCCCGCGGAGCGTGGCGAGGTGCAGCCCGAGCAGGTACAACGCGACACCCTGTGCGATGAACGCCTTCGTCGACGCGACGGCGACCTCGGGACCGGCGTGCGTGTAGATCACCGCGTCGGACTCGCGCGGGATCGTGGCGCCCTGGGTGTTGCAGATCGAGAGGACCTGCGCGCCCTGCTCCCGCGCGTACTTCACGGCCATGAGCGTGTCCATGGTCTCGCCGGACTGGCTGATCGAGACGACGAGCGTGCGGTCGTCCAGCACGGGGTCGCGGTAGCGGAACTCGTGCGCGAGCTCGACCTCCACCGGGACGCGGGCCCACTGCTCGATGGCGTACTTGCCGAGGATGCCGGCGTACGCCGCGGTGCCGCAGGCGATGACGATGACGCGGTCGACCGTGGCGAGGCGTTCGGCGATCGGGTCGAGGTCGTGCAGGGTGACCGCGCCGTCGTGCACGCGGCCGAGGATCGTCTTCGCGACGGCCTCGGGCTCCTCGCTGATCTCCTTCGCCATGAAGGAGCTCCAGCCGCCCTTGTCCGCGGCGGAGGCGTCCCAGTTCACCTCGAACTCGCTCGGCGTCGCCGGGGTGCCGTCGAAGTGGATGACGTCGACGCCGTCCGGGCGGATCGTGGCGATCTCGTCCTGCCCGATGGCGAGGGCGCGCTGCGTGTACGCGACGAACGCGGCGACGTCCGAGCCCATGAAGTTCTCGCCGTCGCCGAGGCCCACGACGAGCGGGGAGTTGCGACGGGCGCCGACGACCACGCCGGGCTGGTCGGCGTGCACGACGAGGAGCGTGAACGCGCCCTCGAGCCGCTGCACGGCCTGCTGCATGGCGGCGGTCAGGTCGCCGGTCTCGCGGAACGACCGTGCGACGAGGTGCGCGGCGACCTCGGAGTCGGTCTCGCTGAGGAACTCGACGCCCTCGGCCTGGAGCTCGTCCCGCAGCGAGGCGAAGTTCTCGATGATGCCGTTGTGGATGAGGGCGAGCTTGCCGCCGTCCGCCAGGTGCGGGTGCGCGTTGCCGTCCGTCGGGCCGCCGTGGGTGGCCCAGCGGGTGTGCCCGATGCCGGTCCCGCCGTCCGCGATGGGGTGCGCCTCGAGCTCGTCGACGAGCGCCTGGAGCTTCCCCGCCTTCTTCGCGGAGGCGAGTTCCTGCGCGGCGTCCACGACGGCGATGCCCGCCGAGTCGTAGCCGCGGTACTCGAGCCGACGGAGACCACCGAGGAGCACGTCCTGGCTGCTGTTGCTGCCGACGTAGCCGACGATTCCACACATGGGATCGATCCTACGGTCTGCCTGGGGAGCAACCCTGCGAAGCAGCGGGGCTGGGGATAACGTTTGGGACATGGGACGCTTCGACGACATCGCGATCACGACGCTGCACGGTGAGGACACCACCTTCGGCGCCTTCGCGGACAAGGCCGTGCTCGTGGTGAACGTCGCCTCGCGGTGCGGTCTCGCGCCGCAGTACGAGCAGCTCGAGGCCCTCCAGAAGGAGTACGGCCCGCGCGGCTTCACCGTCCTCGGCTTCCCGAGCAACCAGTTCCTGCAGGAGCTCGGCTCGTCCGAGGCCATCGACGAGTACTGCTCCACGACGTGGGGCGTGACGTTCCCGATGTCCGAGAAGGTCAAGGTGAACGGGAAGAACGCCCACCCGCTGTACCAGGCCCTCAAGGAGACCCCGGACGCCGACGGCAAGGCCGGCCGCGTCACGTGGAACTTCGAGAAGTTCCTGGTCGCGCCGGACGGCACCGTCACGCGCTTCCGACCCACCACGAAGCCGGATGCCCCGCAGGTGATCGCCGCGATCGAGGCGGCACTGCCCGCCTGACGCATCGCGTCCTGCGGACGCGCACCGAGTACCGGACGGGAGGCCCGGATCACGTGCGCCGGTCGGCTCACGTGATCCGGGCCTCCCGTCTGTACGCTCGGTCCCATGCCGATCCCGGAGACCGCCGTCGCGCACCCGACCCCCTTCGTGGAGATCCCGCGTGGCGAGTGGTCGCAACTCGCACCGAAGGAGCACCTCTCCCTCACCGAGACCGAGATCGTGCAGCTGCGCGGCCTCGGCGACCGCCTGGACATGCAGGAGGTGCAGGAGGTCTACCTCCCGCTCTCGCGCCTGCTGACCCTGTACGCGGCCGGCGCCCGGAACCTGCACGCCGAGACGAGCCGGTTCCTCGGGGAGCGCGCCGGACGGACGCCGTTCGTGATCGGCGTCGCCGGCTCGGTGGCCGTCGGCAAGTCGACCGTGGCCCGTCTGCTCCGGGAGCTCACGAAGCGCTGGCCGGACACCCCGCGGGTCGAGCTCGTGACGACCGACGGGTTCCTGTACCCGAACGCCGAGCTCGAGCGCCGCGGGATCATGGACCGCAAGGGCTTCCCCGAGTCGTACGACCGGCGCTCGCTGCTGCGCTTCGTCAGCCAGGTGAAGAGCGGGGCGGCCGAGGTCCGGGCGCCGTACTACTCGCACCTCGTCTACGACATCGTGCCCGACGCCGAGATCGTCGTCCGGCAGCCGGACATCCTCATCGTCGAGGGGCTCAACGTGCTCGCGCCGCCGGTGCACGGGCGCCTGGCACTGTCCGACCTGTTCGACTTCACGATCTACGTCGACGCGAAGACGAAGGACATCGAGGCCTGGTACGTCGACCGGTTCCTGGCCCTGCAAGAGGAGGCGTTCTCCAGCCCGGACTCGTTCTTCCACCGGTTCGCCTCGCTGTCGCGGGAGGACGCGGTGCGCACGGCGACCGAGGTGTGGCGGGCGATCAACGAGCCGAACCTCGTCGAGAACGTGCTGCCGACGCGCTCCCGGGCGACCCTCGTGTTGAAGAAGGCCGCGGACCACAAGGTGAGCTCGGTGCTCCTCCGCAAGATCTGACGGCGGCGGCCGCGGCGGCGGCGGCGGCGCAGTCTCCGGCGGCGAACCACGAAACCGACATCGAACCAGGCGTCTGACCCGGTTCGATGTCGGTTTCGTCGTTCGATCTCAGGGCGGCGACGGCGGCAGGGCGGGGCCGCGCGCGCCGGGCGCCTACGCCGCGTCGAGCGCCAGGCGGTCCTGCACCACGGCGGCGAGCTCGTCGGCGATGCGCTGGGCGTCCTCCTGCGAGGCCGCCTCGACCATCACCCGGACGACGGGCTCGGTCCCGGACGGCCGCAGCAGCACCCGGCCGGTGTCCCCGAGCGCGGCGGAGGCGGCCACGACGGCGTCCTGCACGCCCTGGTCGGCGAGGCCGTGCCGGTCGACACCGCGCACGTTCACGAGCACCTGCGGGAACACCGTCATGCACGACGCGAGCTCCTGCAGCGACCTGCCGGTCCGCGCCATCTCGGCGACGAGGTGCAGGCCGGTGAGGATGCCGTCGCCGGTGGTCGCGTACTCCTGGAAGATGATGTGGCCGGACTGCTCGCCACCGAGCGAGAACCCGCCGTCGTTCATCTTCTCGAGCACGTAGCGGTCGCCCACCCCGGCCTCGATGACCGTGATGCCGGCGTCCGCCATGGCCCGCTTCAGGCCGAGGTTGGACATGACCGTCGCGACGAGCGTGTCGTCGACGAGGGCACCGCGCTCCTGCAGCGACAGCGCGAGGATCGCCATGATCTGGTCGCCGTCGATCGCGTTGCCCGCGGCGTCCACCGCGAGGCACCGGTCGGCGTCGCCGTCGTGCGCGATGCCGACGTCGGCACCGTGCTCGAGCACCGCGCGGGCGAGGTTGTCGATGTGCGTGGACCCGACACCGTCGTTGATGTTCATGCCGTCCGGGTCGGCACCGATCAGCGTCACGCGGGCACCGGCGTTCACGAACACCTCGGGCGAGACCGCGGCGGCGGCACCGTTCGCGCAGTCCAGCACGACGTGGAGGCCGTCGAGCCGGTTCGGCAGCGTGCCCAGCAGGTGCACGACGTAGCGGTCCTCGGCGTCGGCGAAGCGGGTGATCCGCCCGACCTCGCCGCCCGTCGGGGTCGGCGCGGAGTGGTCGTGCATGGCCGCTTCGATGCGGTCCTCGACCTCGTCGGGGAGCTTGCGGCCCCCCGCGGCGAAGAACTTGATCCCGTTGTCGGGCGCGGGGTTGTGCGAGGCGGAGATCATCACGCCGAAGTCGGCGTCGATGTCCGCGACGAGGAACGCCGCAGCGGGGGTGGGGATGACCCCGGCGTCGAGCACGTCGACGCCGGCGGAGGCGAGCCCCGCCGCGACCGCGGCACCGAGGAACTCGCCGGAGACGCGCGGGTCGCGCGCCAGGACCGCGCGGGGGCGCGGTCGACCGGACGCCCGGCGGGCGTCCGCATGGTGTCCGTGTGTGAGGACGGCCGCGCTCGCCTGGGCAAGACCCAGTGCGAGCGCGGCCGTCAGCTCGCCGTTGGCGAGACCACGAACCCCGTCGGTACCGAACAGACGCGGCATTGCGATCTTCAGCCGGTGACGACTAGCGCTTCGAGAACTGCGAAGCCTTGCGGGCCTTCTTGAGACCGGCCTTCTTGCGCTCGATGACGCGGGCGTCGCGGGTGAGGAAGCCGGCCTTCTTCAGGGTGGCACGGTTGTTCTCGCGGTCGATCTCGTTCAGCGAACGGGCGATCGCGAGACGCAGCGCGCCGGCCTGACCCGAGGGGCCACCACCGGTGATGCGGGCGACGACGTCGTAGGCACCGAGGAGCTCGAGCACCTTGAACGGGTCGTTGATGAGCTGCTGGTGCAGCTTGTTCGGGAAGTAGTCCTCGAGCGTGCGGCCGTTCACCGTGAACGAGCCGGAGCCCGGCACGAGACGGACGCGCGCGATGGCCTCCTTGCGGCGCCCGACGGCACCGCCCGAGACGTTGAGGATCTGACGGGGAGCGGCCTCGGCAGCGGCGGGTGCGCTCTCCGTGGTGAAGCTCTCCGGGGTCTGGTCGAGGGAGTCAGCGATCTGAGCCATGAGTTTTACCTAGTCCTTGGAAGTCGTCGTGGCCGGAACTACTGTGCGACCTGGTCGAAGGTGTACGCCTTGGGCTGCTGCGCGGCGTGCGGGTGCTCCGCGCCGGCGTAGACCTTCAGCTTCTTGAGCTGCTCGCGACCGAGGGTGTTCTTCGGGAGCATGCCGCGGATCGCCTTCTCGACGGCGCGGGTCGGGTGCTTCTCGAGCATCTCCGGGTAGGAGGTCGCCGTGAGGCCGCCCGGGTAGCCCGAGTGGCGGTAGTAGACCTTCTTCGCGAGCTTCGAGCCGGTCAGCGCGACCTTGTCGGCGTTCACGATGATGACGTAGTCGCCCATGTCCATGTGCTGGGCGAACGTGGCCTTGTGCTTGCCGCGCAGGAGCGCCGCGGCGTGGGTGGCGAGACGGCCGAGGACGACGTCGGTCGCGTCGATGACGATCCAGTCGTGCTGGACGTCTGCCGGCTTCGGTGAGAACGTGCGAGTCACAGGAGTGCTGCTTTCGTGTCGAGGTGAGGAGTCCGTGAATCCCGCTCCGGTGGGTGTTCGCACGGGAGAACCCGTGGGAACGGCCCGGTGGAGGGCTCATCTGACTGTCCGGCGCACGGAGCGCGCAGACCAAGGTGAGAGCCTACCCGACGCTGGTCGCGTTGTCGAACGCACGCCGGAACGGACGGGAGGCGCGGTGCAGACCCGCACCGCGCCTCCCGTCCGTCAGCGGGTCACGCCGTGGGGCGTGCTCCCCGGCGTCGACGCACGACCAGCACACCCGCACCCGCCGCGAGGAGCAGGAACGCCGCCAGCATGCCGGCACCCAGCCCCTCGGCGCCGGTGAACGCCAGCGCACCCGTCACCGGGTCGATCGTGATCGTCGTCCACCCCAGCACCGTGCCGTCCGCGGCCGTCACCACGATGCGGTGCACCCCTGCCGGCGCATCCGACGGGATCGTCGCACGCACCGTGCCGTCGGCAGCGACCGTCACCGTGCCCAGCAGCGTCGGGGTGGAGAACATCCACACGTCCACCCGGTCACCGGCGTAGCGGGTGCCGACCGTGATCGTGATCGTCTCCCCCGGACGCGCCGAGGACGGCGCCGCCACCGAACCGCGGTTCGCGTCGGTCAGCGACGACTCCGACGGCGCCACCGGCCCGGCCGGAGCAGGCGACGGGGACGTCGACGGACCCGGAGTCGGCGTCGGAGTCGGGGTCGTGCCACCATCACCCGGCGTGCCACCGTCACCCGGCGTGCCACCGTCACCCGGCGGCGTCGTGCCGCCGTCGCCCGGCGTCCCGCCGTCACCCGGCGTCCCACCATCGCCCGACAGGTCGATGCCGACGAGGATCGGGTCGTGGTCGCTCGCGCGGTACACGTCGTCCGTGTAGAGGTCGGTCGCGTTGTAGTTGTAGCGGCTGTACTCCAGGCCCACCGACTCGACCGAGTTGATGTTCCAGATGTCCACGCCGGTGACGGTCGCGAGCGCGGCCTTCGACGCGAAGACGTGGTCGAGGGACCCGCTCAGCCCGGAGAACACGTACGAGTACTCGGTCGAGTCGAGCGCCGGGCCGAGGTCGGTGTAGCCGGCGTCGTCGAGGACGACCACCGGGTCCTCCTTGCTGTAGGCGTTGAAGTCACCGAGCATGAAGACCTTGTCGGTGCCGTACTGCGCCTGCATGTCGGTGGAGAAGGTCACGAGCGCCTTCGCCTGGGCGACGCGGGCCTTGTTCGAGGCGCCCTGGCCGTCGCCCTGGTCCCCGTCCCCGGCCGCGCCGGACCCCTTCGACTTGAAGTGGTTCGCGATGACGAGGAACTCGTCGTCCGCGGTCCCGCCGACCGGGCGGAACGCGTCCGCGACGGGCTGACGGGCGTTGTCGAACGCCGAGTCGAGCAGGATCGTCGACTCGCCGACCGGCTGCACGCGGTCCTTCTTGTAGATCAGGGCGAGCCGGATGACGTCCTCGCTGGCGGGCAGCTTCGCGGGCGACTTCACGTACGCCCAGGTGTCCGTGCCGGTGGCGGCGTTGAGGGCGTCCACGAGGGTCCCGACCGCCGCGTCGCGCTGCTGGCCGAAGCGGGCCGAGTTCTCGATCTCCTCCAGCGAGACGACGTCGGCACCGAGGCCGTTGATCGCCTTGACGATCTTCACCTGCTGGCGCTGGAAGTCCTCCTGCTCGGCGGCACCGCGGGCGTCGCAGCCGGAGTTCACCGTGACGGGGTCGCCGTCGCGGTCGGTGTAGTAGGTGCAGCCGGTGAGCTGGTCGCCGGTCGTCGGGAAGTAGTTCAGCACGTTGAAGCCGGCGAGCGTGAGGTCACCGCCGACGTCCTGCGGCTCCGGCTGCCGGACGTTCGAGAACGACACCGGCAGGTCGGCCGCCGGCGTCGCGCCGGTGATCGGTGCGGTCGGCTGGAACTTCCACGCGCTGTTCCGGAAGTCGAGCACCACGGGGGCGTCGAACGTGGCGCGGGCACCGACCGTGACGGGGCCCTGGGTGAGCCACGACACCGGGATGCTCTTGTTCGCCTGCGTCAGGAAGTTCGTGCTGGCGCCGTCGTCGAGCGTGACCGAGCGGGCCGCGTTGTCGGCGGCGGCCGCCACGGCCTCGGCACTGCCGGGACGGCCGACCTCGGTCGGCTGGACGAGCCGCTTCGTGCCGCTGGCCAGGACCACCTCGCCGTACTGGTTGGTCGTGTAGTTGTCGGCGACCGTGTAGGCACCCTGCGGCGCGATGAGCATGCTCTCGAGCGACTCGCGCTGCGCGTCGGTCGCGGGGAACGCCACCGCCGCCGGCTGGGGCGCGGGCACGGTGTCGGTCAGCGTCGTCAGCGCGGACGCGGACGTGACGGTGAGCTCGGTCAGGCCGTTGAACTCGGAGACCGCGCCGGTGAGCTGCACGTGGTCCCCGGTGCGGACGAGGCCGGCGGTCGCGGAGGAGTACACGAACACGGCGTCGGACGCGGTGTGCGACGCGAAGTCCACGGCGCCGCCGGTCCCCGGCGTCTGGATCGTGTAGCCGTTGAAGCCGCCGGTGGCGTACACGGCCGTGACGACGCCGCTCGTGGTCACGGTCTTGCCGGCGTACGGCGAGGTGTCCGTCGTGCCCTGGAGCTGCGCGATCGTGACGGTCTCGGCCGGGGTGCCGGGGTCGGCGCCGCCGTCGCCCGGGTCGGTCGGGGTGGTGTCGATCGGGGTCGCGGTCTCGCCGGCGGCGTTCTCGGGCGTCGGGGACGAGGTCAGCGAGAAGTCGGCCGCGTTCGAGTCCGTGTCGGTCGTGCCCTGGCGGACGAAGGCGTCGGGGACGCTGTTCGCCGTCGTGCTCGGGAACCGGGCACCCTCGAAGGTCGTGGCGGTGCCGTACCCGAACAGGTCGACGACGCCGGGCGTGCCCTCGGCCGCCGCGGTGACCGAGCCCGCCGGGAGCGTGAGCGGAGCGGTCCCGTCGGAGAGGACGAGGACACCGCCCCCGCCGCCGGGGTTCAGGCCGAGCGTGACGTCCGGGGTGGGCAGTTCCTGGGTGGCGTTCGTCCCGTTGCTGCTGAGCTGCGCGAGGTACGTGCCGTGCGCGGGGACGGAGCCCGAGAGCGCCCCGACGGTGGCGGCACCGGTGCCGGTCGGCGACCGGTACTGCAGCGACCACCCGGACAGGTCGACGGCGGTGTCGGTCGGGTTGCCCAGCTCGACGAACTTGTTCGCGAACGGCTGGTTGGCGCTGCCGCCCTTGACGTAGGCCTCCTCGATGACGAGGCCGGTGCCGGCGGGGTTCGCCGTGGCGGCGGTGACGGTGACGAGCGGAGCCGCGAGGAGCGTCGCGGCAGCCGTGGCGCACAACAGGGTGCGCCCGACGGTTCTGTGCATGAGGACCTTCGGTGGAGGGGAGCAGGGAACCCTCGCACCGTACAGACCTGCAGAGTCCCTCAGGTTGCGGTCAGGTTAATCATTGCCGCTCGCACCACGTCGCCTCAGGACCCGATCGGCAACCAGGCCGACCCGACCCGGTGCACCGCCGGCCCGTGCCCCGGCAGCAGGACCTCCGGGATCGGCAGCGCCCGCGCGGACTCCAGGGCCCGGTCCTGGTCGGCCGTGAAGAACGGCGTGATCATCCGCGGCCGCGGAGCCCACGACCCGGGCTGCGTGTCGTGCCGGCTGACGACCGCGTCGCCCGTGACGATCGCGTTCGCGGCGGGCAGCAGGTACGCGGTGGACCCGTCGGTGTGGCCTTCCGCCGGCAGCGGCGTCACGGCCCGGCCGTCGAAGTCCGCACCGGTGAACGCCCGGGCGGTCGGGACCGTCGTGGGACGGAGCGCGTCCGAACGGATCGCCCGCGTCAGCCATCGGAGCACCCGCGGCGACGCCAGTCGTCCGCCGATCTCCGCCGGGGTCACCTGCTGCCGGGACGGGCCCCGCACGTTGTCGAGCTCGTCGGCGTGCGCGAGCACCTCGACGTCCGGGTGGCGCGCCAGGATGCCCGGGATCCCGCCGATGTGGTCCACGTGCCCGTGGGTGACGTAGACGCGACGGAGGTCGTCGAGGTCGTGCCCGGCGTACCGCACGGTGTCGAGCACGAGGTCGGTGTCGGCCGGGTAGCCGGCGTCGATCAGGGCGACGCCGTCCTCCTCGGCGAGGACGACCCAGTTCGACACGGGTCCCTCCACGAACACCACCCCGGGTGCGACGGACACGACGGAGCGGGGTTCGCGGGAGGTCATCCCCCGACGCTACCGTCGTCGTCGGTCGCCCCACGCCGCGCACGGGTCTGCGTCGCCCGCGCGGCGAGTTCGTCGTCCGCCGGGTAGCCGACCTCGGTCAGCGTCAGGCCCTTCGCGGGGGCGACCGTGAACTCGCTGGTCCGGGTCTCGGCGACGCGCAGTTCCTCGAGGCGGTCGGCCCCGAAGCGCCCCTGGCCGACGGCGATGGTCGCCCCGACCATCGCACGCACCATGGAGTGGCAGAACGCATCGGCCTGGAGGCGCGCCACCAGGACACCGTCCGGCTCGCGGTCCCAGCGGAACTCCTGCAGCGTCCGGATCGTGGTCGCGCCCTCGCGCGGCTTGCAGAAGGTCGCGAAGTCGTGCAGCCCCAACAACCGCAGCGCACCGCGCTCCATCGCCGCCGGGTCCAGGCGCGCCGGGTGCCACACCGTGTGCCCCCGCCGACGAGGATCGCGCGGGGCGTCGGCGTCCGCGATCCGGTACGAGTAGCGCCGCCACAGCGGGGAGAACCGGGCGTCGAACCCGCCCGGCGCGACACTCGCCCGCGTGACGACGACGTCGCCGTCCGGGCCCGCGATGCCGTTGACGCGCTTCACGAGGCCGTCGAGCGACGTCCGCGGCGGCCCGTCCGGTGCCGATCGGCGGGGGCGGCTCAGCGCGGCCCACTGCTCCGGCGACAGGTCGACGTGCGCGACCTGTCCGGTGGCGTGCACGCCGGCGTCGGTGCGCCCGGCGACGGTGAGGAGCGGCGGCTCACCCCAGCGGGTGAAGACGGTGGCGAGGGCGGTCTCGAGCGCTCCCTGCACGGTGCGGAGGCCCGGCTGCCTGGCCCACCCGGAGAACGCGGACCCGTCGTACGCGATGTCCAGCCGGAGCCGCACGCCGCCCTGCCGCACGCCCGTCTCGCTCACACCCCCACGGTAGCGGTGTCAGCGCCGCGTCAGTGCGACGTGAGCGCCCCGAGGCAGCATCGTCCTCGACATCGACGAACCGCGTCGAGTCACCACGAAAGGACCTGCGCGCATGACCACCACACCGCTCGCGGTCGAGGCCACCGGCCTCGTGAAGACCTTCGGGACCAACCGCGCAGTGGACGGTGTCGACCTCCGCGTGGAGGCCGGCACGGTCTACGGCGTGCTCGGCCCGAACGGCGCCGGCAAGACCACCACCATCTCGATGCTCGCGACCCTGCTCAAGGCGGACGCCGGCGAGGCCAGGATCTTCGGCCACGACGTCCGGCGCGAGGCCCAACTCGTCCGCTCCCTGATCGGCGTGACCGGTCAGTACGCCAGCGTCGACGAGACGCTCAGCGCGACCGAGAACCTCGTCATCTTCTCGCGGCTGCTCGGTCTGGGCCGCGCGGAGTCGAAGCGCAAGGCGGTCGAGCTGCTCGAGCGCTTCGGGCTGACCGAGGCCGCGTCGCGACCGCTCAAGAACTTCTCCGGCGGGATGCGCCGTCGCCTCGACCTCGCGGCGAGCCTCATCGCACAGCCGCCGCTCATCTTCCTCGACGAGCCGACGACCGGTCTCGACCCCCGGACCCGCGCGCAGATGTGGGACACCATCCGGGAGCTCGTCGCGACCGGCTCCACGGTGCTGCTGACCACGCAGTACCTCGACGAGGCCGACCAGCTCGCCGACCGCATCGCCGTGATCGACCACGGCCGGGTCGTCGCGGAGGGCACCGGCGACGAGCTCAAGGCGTCCATCGGCTCGTCCTCGCTGCAGCTCCGCCTGACCGACGCCCTGCGCCTCGACGCCGCCAGGACGATCGTCCGGACCACCCTCGGCGTCGACGCGGTGGCCAGCCCCGAGGGCTCGCGCCTGACCGCCCCGATGTCGGACCCGGACCGCGTCACCGACCTGCTGGTGGCGTTCCGCGAGGCCGGCATCTCCCTCGCCGAGATGAGCGTGCAGAAGCCCACGCTCGACGAGGTCTTCCTGACCATCACGGGCGCCCCGGCCACCACCGACGACGACGCCACGCGCGAGCTCGAAGGGAGCATCGCATGACCACCACCCTCACCCCGACGTCCGCACCCCGCGTCACCCCGCGCCCCGGCATCGGCGGCACCGGTCTCGGCGCCGCGGTCCGGCAGTCCTTCACGATGGCCTACCGCGGCCTCGTCAAGGTCCGGCGCACCCCGGAACAGCTGTTCGACGTGACCCTGATGCCGATCGTCTTCACGGTCATGTTCACCTACATCTTCGGCGGCGCGATCGCCGGCGACATCGGCAACTACCTGCCCGTGATCATCCCCGGCATCCTCGTGCAGACGAACATCACGTCGTCGATCGTGACCGGCGTCCAACTCCGCGAGGACATGGACAAGGGCGTGTTCGACCGCTTCAAGTCGCTCCCGATCGCCCGCATCGCGCCGCTCGCCGGGGCCCTGCTCGCCGACACGGTCCGCTACGCGATCGCCACCGCCATCACGTTCACCGTCGGCATCATCATGGGCCTCCGTCCCGAGGGCGGACCGGCTGCCGTCGTCCTCGCCGGGCTCCTGGTGATCGTCGTCGCCTGGTCGATCAGCTGGATCTTCGCCTACTTCGGCGTCATCGCCCGCACCGCGTCGAGCGTCTCGGGCATCGCGAACCTGGTGCTGTTCCCGCTGACCTTCCTGTCGAACGCGTTCGTCCCGACGAACACCCTGCCCGATTGGCTGCGCTGGTTCACCGAGGTCAACCCGATCTCGCACCTCATCACCGCCGTGCGCGAGCTGATCAACCACGGCGCCGTCACCGGCGACCTCTGGATCAGCCTGCTCGGTGCGGCCGTCGTGGTCGCGGTGTTCGCACCGCTCACCGTGCGCGCCTACATGCGGAAGGCGTAGCGGAGCTCCTCGAGCAGCAGCCTCGCCCGTGCGACGGCCTCGGTCCGGTCCTGTCCGGCCGAGGCCGTCTCGGCGTCCGCGACCGGTCCCTCGCCGACCGCGTCGACCAGGAGCGGTCGGAGCCGGGCGTGGGCGAGCACCGCGAAGTCCTGCCGGGTGCCGAAGCGCATCGCGGCGCCCCAGCACCGAGCCGCCTCGGCCGGTCGGCCGCTGCGCGCCGCCGCGACCGCGAGTCCCACCAGCGTCGTCCCGAGCACCGGCAGGTCGAGCCACCACGGGTGCACGCGGATCATCACGAGCGCGCCGACGCGGATGCGGTGCGCGACCGCGCGCTCGGCGTCCTGGAGGCACGGTGCGGCCCCGTCGGTGCGGCGCGCGGCCGCCTCGTCCACCGCCGCGATCCGCGCAGCGCCGGCCATCACGGTCCACTGCGGCGACACCGTCCAGTACGGCCGCACCCGATCCCACGCCGCCGTGTACTGCGCCGCGGCACCGTCGAGATCGCCCTCGGACCGCAGGCACTCCGCCCCGATCGCGACCGCCAGGACCCCGATCTGCGAGCGGTCCCCGTCGAAGCCGCCCCGACCCGTCACCGGCCGGTGCTGCAGGTCCGCGGCGACGGCCCGGGCGGCGTCGACGGCACCGGTCGCCGCCGAGCAGAGGCCGACGGTCCACCCGATCTCGTACAGGTCGTCCTCGGCCCCGAAGCGCTCCAGCTGGTCCCGCGCCCGTTCGGCGTTCGCGAGGGACTCCTCGTAGCGCCCGGTCTGGGCGAGCAGCTGGGTCATGGTCACCGCGACGGTGCCGATGGTCCACGCGTCCGCCGTCCGCTCGGCGAGCACCTGGGCCCTGGTGGCGAAGCGGAGCGCGTCCCGGAACTCGCCGTCGTTCTCGGCGAGGGGCGCGCTGAGCATGTTCGCGAGGCCAGCCACACCGTCGTCGGGGTCCTCGCGCAGCCGCGCGAGCAGGGCGGTCCCGGCGGCCGGGCGGCCGATCGTCAGGAGCAGGGCGCACTGCGCGTCGAGCACCGGGAAGCCCGTGGTGCCGGAGCGTCGGAGCCGGCGCAGGGTGGAGATCGCCCGGGCCGCGGTGCGGCGGTCGTCGAACGCCGACGACGCCCCGGCGACGACGAGTCCGACGTGCACGGCCGCGGTGTCCCCGTCGGCGGGCGGGGCCCCGCGGAGCACGTCCACGACGTCGGCCGCGACGGCGTTCACCTCGCCGTGAGCACCGCGGAGGGTCCAGTACGCCCCGAGGGCGGCGAACAGGTGCGCGACCGCCGAGGTCGCGTCGGCGCGGAGGGCCCAGCGCAGCAGCGTCACGAGGTTGTCGGCCTCCCGCTGGACCTCGCGGAACCGGGCGAGCTGCTCCGGCCCGGTGATCGTGAAGAGGTTGCGGGCCGCCGTGAAGTCACGCCCCCAGCCGATCATCGCCGTGCGCACCGCCGCGGTCGCGCCGCGGTCGTCGAGGCGGGCGGCCCCGAACTCGCGGACGGTCTCGAGCAGCCGGTAGCGCACGGGTTCGCCCTCTACCTCGACGAGCTGGACGAGCGACTGCTCCACGAGTTCGGCGAGGTCGTCGAGCGCGTCGTCCCGGCGCTCGGGCGCGGCCACCGCCTCGACGGCGTCGACCGCGAGGCCGTCCGGGAAGAGCGCCAGCCGGGTCAGCAGGTCCTGGGCGCCGTCGTCGAGCAGTCGCCAGCTCCACTCGATGACCGCCAGCAGGGTGCGGTGCCGCTCCGGCGCGCTGCGGTCGCCGCCCCGGAGCAGCGCGAACCGGTCGTCGAGCCGCCGTTCGATGTCGTCGATGCTCATGCCGCGGATCCGGGCGGCCGCCAGCTCGATGGCGAGCGGCGACCCGTCGAGCCGGGTGCAGATGCGCCGGACGGCGTCCACCGGCAGGACGGCCCCCGGTCGTGCGGCCCGGGCCCGCTCGGTGAACAGGCGCACCGCGGCACCGTCGGCCTCCACGGGCAGCGGCGCGAGCGGTGCCACGACCTCCCCGGCGATGGCGAGCGGGGCGCGCGAGGTCGTGAGGACGCGCAGCTCGGGGTCGGCGGCGAGCAGGTCCGCGGCGAACGCGGCCACGTCGGCGACGAGGTGCTCGCAGTTGTCCAGGACGAGCACGGTCGGGCCGTCGCCCAGCGCACGGACCACCCGGGTGTGCAGGTCGGCGACGACGGCGTCGCGCAGCGCCCGGGCGGAGCGGAACTCGGCGACGCCGAGCAGGGCACCGAGTGCCGGGACGATGTCCTCCGCCGCGTCGATCGGTGCGAGCTCGAGGACGACCACGCCCGTGGCCGGCGGCACCTCGGCGGCGACCGCCTGGGCGAGTCGGGTCTTGCCGAGCCCGCCCGCGCCGAGGATCGTGACCAGCCGGTTGCGGGACAGGAGGTCCGAGACCGCGGCGAGGTCGTCCTGGCGTCCGACCAGCGCGTTCGGCGCGGCCCGCAACCCGACCCGGCGCGCTCGGCCGGAGTCGGCGGCGGACCGGCGGAGCAGCTCGGCGTTCAGCCGGACGAGCTCCCCGGAGGGGTCGGCGCCGAGCTCGTCGGCGAGGCGGTCACGGTGCGTCGCGAACGCCGCCAGCGCCTCGGCGGTGCGACCCGCCGCGACGAGGGCGCGCATGCACCCGGCGACCGCGACCTCGTCGAACGGGTTGGCCTGCGCCTCCGCGGTCCACACGTCGACGGCCTCGTCCGCACGGCCGGCGTCGAGCAGGGTCGTGCCGAGCGCGCGACGAAGGGTCCGACGGACCGTGGCCGCCCGGTCCGCGAGAGCGGTGCCGAGGTCCCCGTCGACGTCGTCACCTGGGCTGCCGCGCCAGAGGGCGAGGGCCGCACGGACCGCAGCCGTGTCGGCGTGGTCCGCCGCGACCCGTTCGGCTCGCGCGAGGTCGACGTCGTCCGGGTCGCACCCGAGCGCGTAGCCCGTGGTCGTCGACAGGATGAGCCCCTCGGCGAGACTGCGGCGGAGCCGGGACACCAGGGTCTGCAAGGCGGCGCGGGCACCACGGGGCTGGTCCGTCGGCCAGAGCTCGTCGATCAGCGACTCGGTCGTCATCGCGTGCCCGCGGGCGAGGACGAGCGCGGTGAGGAACGATCGCGCGAGCGCTCCGGGGACCGGGGTCGGCGCTCCCGTCGGCCCGGCGACCGTCACCGGTCCCAGGACGGCGACGCGGGGCTGCTCGGGCACGTCGACGAGTCTACGGACGGTGCCCGGTCACCCGCGCTGCGAGCCGGACGCGGAGGGCCCGGTCCGGGTGTCCGCGTCCGCGGTGGCCCGGCGCTCCGACTCGACGATGCCGCGGAGCGCGACGAGCGCGGCCGAGGTCACCGCGACCTCCGACGGGTGCTCCCGCGACGCGTCCAACGCCCGCTCGACCTCGGCGACCGCCTCATCGCCCGCCTCCTCCGGGCACTCCCCGCGGATCATGCACGCCAGCTGCCGCATCGCCTTCGCCAGCGGGTCCGCGAACGCCGGGTCCGGGCGGCCGAGTCCCTCCGACACCGGCCCCGAGCGGGCGACGAGCTCGGTGAGGTCCGTCGTGTACCAGGCCACCCGCTCCAGGGCCCGGAACCGGGCGCCGTCCTTCGCGAGCCGGGCGCGCGAGCCACGGAGCGCACCGCGGGGGTTCAGCCGCCGGCTCTCGTGCGCGATCGACACCCGGGAACGGACGTCGGCGATCGCGCGGTCGAGGCGGTCCTGCTGCCGGTCCCAGGCCTTCTCGTCGCGCGTGCCCTCCTCCAGCACCCCTGCCAAGCCGTCCAGGTGGTCGGCGAGCACCCCGTTGACCGCGTCGATGCGGTGCTCCGCGTCCCAGAAGTGCAGCGGCGGGAACACGAGGAAGTTCACGAGCAGGCCCACCACGACGCCGACGGCCATCTGCACGAGGTACCCGAGCGAGTACCCCTCGGCGTGCGCTCCCCCGACGAGCAGGACGAACAGGGCCGCCGTGGACACCCACGAGCTGCCCTCCCCGAGGACCCGGAACCCGCCGACGAGCACCCCGATGCCGACCGCGAGCGCGACCGCGAGGAAGCCCGGGTCGCCGATCCACATCGTGAAGCCCGCGATGACGATGCCGAGCGCGATGCCGACCAGTGTCTGCACCCCGCTCCTGATGCCCGCGAAGACGGTGGTCTGCATCGCCACGACGGCCCCGAGCGGCGCGTAGTAGGGGTACTCCGCCGCGACACCCGGCACGTGCCGCGCGACGAACCAGGCGATCACCGCCGCCGCGGCCGCCTTCGCGGCGTGCAGCAGGCGCGGCTGCGTGCCGGAGGTCCGGCTCCACCGCCAGAGGCGGGTGCCGAGGCCCGTCACGTGCTCGAACGCCATCGGTTCCTCTCGTCGTGTCGGCCGGTCAGGTTACGGGGCCGCGCCTGGGAGTCGCGGCCGGTCCGCGTTCTGCGACCTGCGCCGATGCCGGCCTGGAGGCGCGTGGCGGCCCCGCACCGCGCCTCCAGGCCGCCTTCTGGTCGCCCCAGAACGCGAGGAAGCCCCCGCAACGCACGTTGCGGGGGCTTCCTCGTGGTGGTGCTGAGGTTACTTGGCGTCGTCCGACTTCTCGGCGGCGTCCTCCTCGACCTCGGCGGCAGCCTCGGTCTCGGTCTCCTCGGCGACGGGAGCGGACTCCTCGGTGGTCTCGGTCGTCTCGACCGGGGCCTCCTCGGTGGTGGTCTCGTCGGTGCTGGTCTCGTCAGCCGCGGGCTCCTCGACCGGCGCGGCGGCGGCCGGAGCCGACGTGCGCGAGACGGGGGCCGGCGAGCTCGAGAGCGGCTCGAGGACGAGCTCGATCGACGCGAGGGGAGCGTTGTCGCCCTTGCGGAAGCCGAGCTTCGTGATGCGGGTGTAGCCGCCCGGGCGGTTCTCGACCTGCGGAGCGATCTCGGTGAACAGCGTGTGCACGACGGACTTGTCGCGCAGGATGCTGATCACGCGACGACGCGCGTGCAGGTCGCCGCGCTTCGCGAACGTGATGAGACGCTCGGCGACGGGACGGAGGCGCTTGGCCTTCGTCTCGGTCGTCGTGATGCGACCGTGCGTGAAGAGGGCGTTGGCGAGGTTGCTCAGGAGCAGGCGCTCGTGGGCGGGACCGCCACCGAGGCGGGGGCCCTTGGTGGGCTTCGGCATGTCAGTTCTCCAGTGGTGAAAGTGTTGCGCGCTGCGTCAGCGGCGCGCGTGCGCTCGCGCGCGAGGTCAGTTGTTGGACTCGTCCTCGTCGTACCCGCTGTAGAAGTGGGCGCCGTCGAATCCGGGGACGGTGTCCTTGAGGGACAGGCCGAGCTCGGTGAGCTTGTCCTTGACCTCGTCCACCGACTTCTGACCGAAGTTGCGGATGTTCATGAGCTGCGTCTCCGACAGGGCGACGAGCTCGGACACCGTGTTGATGCCCTCCCGCTTGAGGCAGTTGTAGCTACGGACCGACAGGTCGAGGTCCTCGATCGGGGTCTGCAGCTCGTTCGAGAGCACGGCGTCGACCGGCGCGGGGCCGATCTCGATGCCCTCGGCCGCGGTGTTGAGCTCACGGGCGAGCCCGAACAGCTCGACGAGCGTCCGACCGGCCGACGCGATGGCGTCGCGCGGCGTGATGGCCGGCTTCGACTCGACGTCGACGACCAGGCGGTCGAAGTCCGTGCGCTCACCGGCACGCGTCGCCTCGACGCGGTAGGTGACCTTGAGGACCGGCGAGTAGATCGAGTCGATCGGGATCTGACCGGCCTCGCTGAACTCCGAACGGTTCTGCGTCGCCGAGACGTAGCCACGGCCACGCTCGATCGTCAGCTCGAGCTCGAAGCGTGCGGTGTCGTTCAGGGTCGCGATGACGAGGTCCGGGTTGTGGATCTCGACGCCGGCCGGCGCGGAGATGTCCGCGGCGGTGACCTGACCGGCACCCTGCTTGCGCAGGTACGCGGTGATCGGCTCGTCGTGCTCGCTGGAGACGACCAGGCTCTTGATGTTGAGGATGATCTCGGTGACGTCTTCCTTGACACCGGGGACGGTGCTGAACTCGTGGAGGACGCCGTCGATGCGGATGCTGGTGACAGCCGCGCCGGGGATCGAGGAGAGGAGCGTGCGGCGCAGCGAGTTGCCGAGGGTGTAACCGAAGCCCGGCTCGAGCGGCTCGATGACGAAGCGCGAGCGGAACTCGGAGATCGATTCCTCGGTCAGGGTGGGGCGCTGTGCAATGAGCACTGTGGGATTCCTTTCGGCGGAGTGTCCGCTATATGACACTCGGCGGTACGACGGGGCCGACCGGGCCCCGACGGGTCTGTTGAGTTGTGATCACGCGCACGCGCTTGCCGGGACGGCATGACCTGCGCGATCGAACGACCAGGAATGGCCGCGGGCCCCGCACGCCCCCGCCGGACGGTGTCCGGTCAGGGGACGAGCGGGGCGCGGCCGGTTGCTCCTCGCGTCAGACGCGACGACGCTTCGGCGGGCGGCACCCGTTGTGCGCCTGCGGCGTGACGTCGTTGATCGAGCCGACCTCCAGGCCAGCGGCCTGGAGCGAGCGGATCGCGGTCTCGCGGCCCGAACCCGGACCCTTCACGAAGACGTCGACCTTCTTGACGCCGTGCTCCTGCGCCTGACGCGCGGCGGACTCGGCGGCGAGCTGCGCCGCGAACGGCGTCGACTTGCGCGAACCCTTGAAGCCCACGGCACCCGAGGACGCCCAGCTGAGGACGGCACCCGACGGGTCGGTGATGCTGACGATCGTGTTGTTGAACGTGCTCTTGATGTGGGCCTGGCCCACGGCGACGTTCTTCTTCTCCTTGCGGCGCGGCTTGCGCGCGGCAGTCTTGGGGGTAGCCATGATGATCTCCTATCGGGCCTTCTTCTTGCCTGCCACGGTGCGCTTCGGTCCCTTGCGGGTACGCGCGTTGGTCTTGGTGCGCTGACCGCGCACCGGGAGACCACGACGGTGGCGGAGACCCTCGTAGCTACCGATCTCGACCTTGCGGCGGATGTCGGCTGCGACCTCGCGGCGGAGGTCACCCTCCACCTTGAAGTTGCCCTCGATGAAGTCACGGAGGGCGACGAGCTGGTCGTCGGTCAGGTCCTTGACGCGGATGTCACCGGAGATACCGGTCTCGGCGAGTGCCTGGACCGCGCGGGTACGGCCGACGCCGTAGATGTACGTGAGTGCGATCTCCACGCGCTTCTCGCGCGGGATGTCGACGCCTGCTAGACGTGCCATGTGCTGGCTGCTCCTGTTGTCGATGGAGGTGTGGAGCAGTACCGGTGCTCGGGCCTCCGACCCGAGGTGTCCCCGCTCGCGCGGTTCTTGGTACTGCGTTCGATGTTGAGTTGTGGTTCCTGCGCGCAGCCGCCCGAGGGCGATCCGCGTCAGGCAGCCCGGGCTAGCCCTGGCGCTGCTTGTGACGCGGGTTGCTCTTGCAGATCACCATGACGCGGCCCTTGCGGCGGATGACACGGCAGTGCTCGCAGATGGGCTTGACGCTGGGGTTGACCTTCATTGTTGTTTCCTCGTGCTCGCTGGCTTCGTGCCCGGCAGGGTTGCCGAGCCGTTCCTTTCCAGCTCGCGGATCACTTGTAGCGGTAGACGATCCGGCCGCGGGTCAGGTCGTACGGGCTCAGCTCCACGATCACGCGGTCCTCGGGGAGGATGCGGATGTAGTGCTGGCGCATCTTCCCGGAGATGTGCGCGAGGACCTTGTGTCCGTTGGTCAGCTCAACGCGGAACATCGCGTTGGGCAGAGCTTCGAGCACCGAGCCCTCGATCTCGATGACGCCGTCTTTCTTGGCCATAGCCTCACTGTCGCTTGGTTGGATTACCGGTGTGATCCCCGAGCCGGTCTGCGGGTCGGGCGCCACGCCGAAAGGGCATGACACACCAAAGATCGATCCTATGTGGTAAACCCAGGATTGCCAAGTGGAGACGCCGAAGTCCCCACGTCTGGGGCTTCTCAGACGTGCCTGAACGTTCCACAGTGGTTTGACGGCGCCTTCCGGGCCGCCGCAAGTCGCCGGACCCTAGCGTGACCCCGCAGCCCGTCCGCGCAGCCCACCCGCGCCGGACCACCGAACGGAGACCACGTGCCCGACGCAACCCGACGCCCGCTCGCCCGACACGGGCGGCTCCCCCGCCGCCGCGGGTGGGCCACGCTCGTCTCGATCGTCGCGTCCGCCGTCGCCGTCGTCCTCGTGAGCGGGACGAGCGTCGCCGCCATCGCCGGCGCCCAGCTCGCCACCGCCCCCAGCACCGTGAAGCTCAGCACCGACGACCAGAGCACCGCGCAGACCGCGGACATCACCGCGATCAAGGGCGGCGCGAACATCCTGCTCATCGGCAGCGACACCCGGGTGGGGCAGTTCGACTCGGCCGACGACGTCCAGGGCGCGCGCAACGACGTCACGATGCTCATCCACATCTCGCAGGACCACACCCAGCTCACCGCGGTCAGCTTCCCGCGGGACCTCATGGTGCCGATCCCGGCGTGCGCCAACCCCGAGACCGGCACGACGTACCCGGCCGCCTCCTCCGCGCAGTTCAACACGGCCCTCGGGAACGGCGGCGTCTCGTGCGTCGTCGACACGGTCGAGAACCTCACCGGCCTGAGCATCCCCTACGCGGGCCTGATCACCTTCGACGGCGTGATCGAGATGTCGAACGCCCTCGGCGGCGTGGACGTCTGCGTCGCCCAGCCGATCAACGACACCTACACCGGCCTGCACCTGACCGCCGGATCGCACAACCTCGAGGGCTCGGACGCGCTCGCCTTCCTCCGGACCCGGCACGGCGTCGGCGACGGCAGCGACCTCGCGCGCATCAGCTCCCAGCAGGTCTTCCTCTCCGCGCTCCTCCGGAAGGTGACCTCCGACGGCACCCTCTCGAACCCGATCACCCTCTACAAGCTCGCCGGGGCAGCACTGTCGAACATGACCCTGTCCGACGGCCTCGCGCAGGCGCGCACCCTCGTCGGCCTCGCCGGAGCGCTCCGGGGCATGAGCACCGCGAACATGCTCTTCGTGCAGTACCCCGTCGCGGACGACCCCGCGGACAGCGCGCGCGTGATCGTCGACCAGGACCCCGCCCACGCGCTCAACGTCGCGCTGCAGACCGATCAGAAGACCTCGCTGTCGGACTCCACGACGGGTCGGGCCTCCGAGGAGTCGGGCGGCACGAGCGGCACGGCGACCGCAGCACCGTCGACGGGCGGGTCGGACACCTCGGGTACCGCCGGTTCGGGCGGGTCGTCCTCCGGCACGTCCTCCGGCACGTCCTCCGGTGCCACGACGAGCATGCCGACGCCCTCGTCGACGCCACTGCCGTCGTCGATCACCGGACAGAGCGCCTCCGAGGAGACCTGCTCGGTCGGCAACAACTGACCCGCGACTCGGGTCCGCGTGGCCCGAGACTCGGACGCAGCGACAGATCTCGCGCCCGGAGCCGCGAGAACCGTCGCTCAGCCCGAGTCTCGCGGGAACGATCCGGGACGGAGCGTCCGGGAGGCGCGACCTACGGGAGCGGGGCCGGCGTCACGCCCAACGGTGCCAGCCCCGCGGCGCCGCCGTCGGAAGCGGTGAGCACCCAGATGCCGTCCGCGTGCACCGCGATGCTGTGCTCCCAGTGCGCGGCGTCCGAGCCGTCGAGCGTCCGGACCGTCCACTCGTCGTCGTCGGTCGAGCTGTCGATCGTGCCGGCGGTCACCATCGGCTCGATCGCGACCACGAGACCCGGTTTGACCGCCGGACCCGCACCCCGGACCCGGTAGTTGAACACCGGCGGATCCTCGTGCATGGACCGGCCGATGCCGTGCCCGGTGTAGTCCTCGACGATGCCCCAGGCACCGGTCTCGTCGATGGCGTCCTCGATGACGGCGCCGACCTCGTGCAGGTTCCTGGCGTGCGCGAGCGCGGCGATGCCGTGCCACAGCGCGCGCTCCGTCGTGTCACTGAGCGTCTGGCGTGCGGCGGTCAGGCTGGCGTCGCCGCCGGGCACGACCACGGTGAACGCACTGTCGCCGTTCCACCCCGCGACCTCGGCACCGGCGTCGACCGAGACGATGTCGCCGGGCTGGAGGATCCGCTCGCCGGGGATGCCGTGCACGATCTCGTCGTTCACCGACACGCACAGCGTGTGGCGGTACCCCGGCACGAGCTGGAAGTTCGGGATGCCCCCGCCGTCGCGGATGACGTCCTCGGCGATCGCGTCGAGCTCACCCGTGGTGATGCCCGGTCGGATCGCCGCCCGGACCGCCGACAGCGCCGCCTCGGTGAGCAGCCCGGGGCGCACCATGGCGCGGAGTTCCTCGGGCGTCTTGTAGATCGAGGGCTTGCGGAAGCGGACCACGCGGTCTCAGACGCCCGCGGTCAGCCCACGCGACGACAGGGCCGCCTGGATCCGGTCGCCGACCTCGTCGATGCCGCCGAGGCCGTCGACGTCCACGACGAGCCCGCGCTCGCCGTACGCGGCCACGATCGGCGCCGTCTGCTCGGTGTAGACCTGCTGGCGACGACGGATGGTGTCCTCGTTGTCGTCGCTGCGACCCTGCTCCTCGGCGCGCTTCAGGAGCCGGCCCACGAGCTCGTCCTGGTCGGCGACGAGCTGGATGACCGCGTCGATCCCGGTGCCCTGCTCGGCGAGCAGCGCGTCCAGGTACTCGACCTGCCCGACCGTGCGGGGGTAGCCGTCGAGCAGGAAGCCGCCCTCGGCGTCGGGCTCCTCGAGGCGGGACTTCACGAGCTCGTTCGTCAGGGAGTCCGGGACGTAGTCGCCCGCGTCCATGATCGCCTTGGCCTGCACACCGAGCGGCGTGCCCTCCGCCACGTTCGTGCGGAAGATGTCACCCGTCGAGACGGCGGGGATCCCGAACGCCTCGGCGATGCGACCGGCCTGGGTGCCCTTCCCGGCTCCGGGAGGTCCGACGATGATGAGACGTGCGCTCAACGGAGAAGCCCTTCGTAGTGACGTTGCTGCAGCTGCGAGTCGATCTGCTTCACGGTCTCGAGACCGACACCCACGATGATCAGGATGCTCGCGCCACCGAACGGGAAGTTCTGGTTCGCGCCGAACAGCGCCAGTGCTGCCAGCGGGATGAGCGCGATGAGACCGAGGTAGAGCGAGCCGGGCAACGTCACCCGGGTCAGGACGTAGTCGAGGTACTCGGCCGTCGGACGACCGGCCCGGATGCCCGGGATGAAGCCGCCGTACTTCTTCATGTTGTCGGCGACCTCTTCGGGGTTGAAGGTGATCGCGACGTAGAAGTACGTGAACCCGACGATGAGCAGGAAGTACAGGACCATGTAGAACCAGTTGTCACCCGAGGTCAGGTTGTTCTGGATCCAGGTCACCCACGCGGCCGGCTCGGAGCCGTCGGAGGGCTGGTTGAACTGCGCGACCAGGGCCGGCAGGTACAGCAGCGACGAGGCGAAGATGACGGGCACGACGCCGGCCATGTTCACCTTGATCGGGATGTAGGTGTTGTTGCCGCCGTACGTGCGACGCCCGACCATGCGCTTGGCGTACTGGACCGGGATGCGCCGCTGCGACTGCTCGACGAAGACGACGGCCATCATGATGACCAGGCCGACGAGGATGACGAAGAGGAAGAGCTCGAAGGACTGGGACTGCTCGATCGCCCACAGCGCCGACGGGAACTGCGCCGCGATCGACGTGAAGATGAGGAGCGACATGCCGTTGCCGATGCCGCGCTCGGTCACGAGCTCGCCCATCCACATGATGAGGCCGGTGCCGGCGGTCAGCGTGACGACCATGAGCATGATCGCGTACCAGCTGTCGTTCGAGATGATCGACGAGCAGGAGGACGACGCGTTCGTGCCGAAGAGCGCACCGGAGCGGGCGACCGTGATCAGCGTGGTGGACTGCAGCACGCCCAGCGCGATGGTGAGGTAGCGCGTGTACTGCGTCAGCTTGGCCTGACCGGACTGCCCCTCCTTGTAGAGGGCGTCGAAGTGCGGGATGACCACGCGCAGGAGCTGCACGATGATCGACGACGTGATGTACGGCATGATCCCGAGCGCGAAGACCGAGAGCTTCAGCAGCGCGCCGCCGGAGAACAGGTTGATCAGGTCGTAGAGGCCCTGCTGCGACGAGGCGCTGGCGAGGCAGGTCTGCACGGATGCGTAGTCGACGAACGGCGCGGGGATGTACGACCCCAGGCGGAACAGCGCGATGATCGCGAGGGTGAAGCCGATCTTCTTGCGAAGATCTGGGGTGCGCATGATGCGCGCGACCGCTCTGAACACGAGGACTCCGAACTTCTGGGACCGGCGGTCCGTCCAGGGACCGTCACCGGTGTGGTCGGCAGGACCGACCTGGTCGACGGATGCCGACCACTGTCAAGGAAACCGTAACGGCGGCCCGTGCGCAAACGCACGGGCCGCCGACGGGGTTACTGGGAGACGGTGCCGCCAGCAGCCGCGATCTTCTCGGCGGCGGACGCCGAGACCTTGTCGACCGAGACCGTGAGCTTCACGCTGATGTCACCCTGACCGAGAACCTTGACCTTCTCGTTCTTGCGGACGGCGCCCTTGGCGACCAGGTCCGCAACGGTGACGTCGCCACCGTTCGGGTAGAGCTCCGCGATCTTGTCCAGGTTCACGACCTGGTACTCGACGCGGAACGGGTTCTTGAACCCGCGGAGCTTCGGGGTGCGCATGTGCAGCGGCATCTGCCCACCCTCGAAGCCGACCTTGACCTGGTAGCGAGCCTTCTGCCCCTTGGTACCACGGCCGGCGGTCTTGCCCTTGGAGCCCTCACCGCGACCGACGCGGGTGCGAGCCTTCTTGGCACCCTCGGCGGGACGGAGGTGGTGCAGCTTCAGGACCTGCACACGCTCGTTCTTCTCGTCGCTCATGCGTCGACCTCCTCGACCTTCACGAGGTGCGCGACCGTCGCGACGTACCCGCGGTTCTGGGCGTTGTCCTCACGCAGGACCGTACGGCCGATGCGCTTGAGGCCCAGGCTGCGGAGGGTGTCGCGCTGGTACTGCTTCTCGCTGATAACGGACTTCGTCTGCGTGATCTTCAGCATCGCCATCACGCACCTGCCTTCTCGGACGCGGCACGCAGAGCAGCGGCCTCGGCCTGGAGCAGACGAGCCGGGACGACCCGGTCGACATCGAGGCCACGACGGCTTGCGACCGCACGGGGCTCCTCGAGCTGCTGCAGCGCCTCGACGGTCGCGTGCACGATGTTGATCGTGTTCGACGACCCGAGCGACTTGCTCAGGACGTCGTGGATGCCGGCGCACTCGAGGACGGCGCGGACCGGACCACCGGCGATGACACCGGTACCGGCAGCGGCCGGACGGAGGAGCACGACACCGGCAGCGGCCTCACCCTGCACCGGGTGCGGGATGGTGTTGCCGACGCGGGGGACGCGGAAGAAGTTCTTCTTCGCTTCCTCGACACCCTTGGAGATGGCGGTCGGGACCTCGCGGGCCTTGCCGTAACCGACGCCCACGAGACCGTTGCCGTCACCGACGACGACGAGCGCGGTGAAGCTGAAGCGACGACCACCCTTGACGACCTTGGAGACGCGGTTGATGGTCACGACGCGCTCGAGGAACTGGCTGTCGCCACCGCGGTTGTTGCGGTCGCGGCCCTGCTGACGGTCGCGACCGCCACCACGGCGCCCACGGTTGTCGTTCGAGTCGCGGTTGTTCGACGCGGAGCCCGCGGCGGTCTCGACGGGACGCTCGGCGACGGCCGGGGTCTCCGCTTCCTTGCCGGTCTTCGCGCCCTCGGCCGGAGCCGTGGTCGCGTCGGTGGCCGCTGCAGCAGTGGCCTCGGTGTTGGCGTCTTCGTTGGTGTTCGCGATGTCGCTCACAGGTTCAGCCCTCCTTCACGGGCACCATCGGCGATCGCGGCGACGCGACCGGCGTACTTGCTACCACCGCGGTCGAAGACCACGGCCTCGACGCCGGCGGCCTTCGCGCGCTCGGCGAGGAGCTCGCCGACGCGACGGGCCTTGGCCGTCTTGTCGCCGTCGAACGAACGGAGGTCGGCCTCCATCGTCGACGCGCTGGCGAGGGTGTGACCCTTGGCGTCGTCGATGACCTGCACGAACACGTGACGCGACGAGCGCGTGACGGCGAGACGCGGGCGCACCTCGGTGCCGGTGATCTTCTTGCGGAGACGGTTGTGACGGCGCGCCTTGGCGGCCGACTTGCTCTTGCCTCGGATTCCGATGGCCATGATCACTTACCTGACTTTCCGGCCTTGCGGCGCACGATCTCGCCGGCGTAGCGGACACCCTTGCCCTTGTAGGGCTCGGGCTTGCGCAGCTTGCGGATGTTTGCAGCGACCTCGCCGACGGACTGCTTGTCGATGCCGTTGACGGTCAGCTTGTTGTTGCCCTCGACGGCGAAGCTGATGCCCGCGGGCGGCTCGACCGTGATCGGGTGGGAGTACCCGAGCGCGAACTCGACGTTGTTGCCCTTCGCCTGCACGCGGTAACCGGTGCCGACGACCTCGAGGCCCTTGGAGTAGCCCTGGGTGACACCGACGATGTTGTTCGCGATGAGGGTACGGGTCAGGCCGTGCAGCGCACGCGAGCTGCGCTCGTCGTCCGGACGGGTGACGAGGACCTGGTTCTCCTCGACCTTGGCCTGGATGGGCTCGGCGACGACGAGCGCGAGCTCGCCCTTCGGGCCCTTGACCGCCACGTTCTGACCGTCGATGGAGACGGTCACGCCGGCGGGGATGTCAATGGGAAGACGTCCGATACGAGACATTGTCGATCACCACACGTAGGCGAGGACTTCCCCACCCACGCCCTTCTGCTCGGCTTCACGGTCGGTCAGCAGACCCGAGGAGGTCGAGAGGATCGCCACGCCGAGGCCACCGAGGACCTGGGGGATCTCCGTCGACTTCGCGTAGACCCGGAGGCCCGGCTTCGAGACGCGCTTGATGCCGGCGATCGAGCGCTCGCGCTCGGGGCCGTACTTCAGGTCGATCGTGAGGGTCTCGCCGACGCGGGCGTCCTCGATCTTCCACTCGCTGATGTAGCCCTCGCGCTTGAGGATCTCAGCGATGTTCTTCTTCAGCTTGGAGCTGGGAAGCGAGACGGCGTCGTGGTGCGCCGAGTTCGCGTTCCGCAATCTGGTCAGCATGTCTGCGACCGGATCGGTCATCGTCATGATGGTCGTCCATTCTTCGCCTGGTTTCGACACCCGTTCCACGAATGCCGACCTGAGCGATCGGGTGATCCGGGGGCGGTTCCCCTGGATCGGTGTGTTCGTGCGTGCGGGCCGGAGGACGTGAATCCTCCGGCCCGCACCGCCCGAAGTATCTTAGACCGTCTGCTCGGCAGAACGGAACGGGAACCCGAGCTGGCGGAGCAGCGCGCGGCCCTCGTCGTCCGACTTCGCGGTGGTCACGACGGTGATGTCGAAGCCACGCACGCGGTCGATGCGGTCCTGGTCGATCTCGTGGAACACGGACTGCTCCGTGAGACCGAACGTGTAGTTGCCGTTGCCGTCGAACTGCTTGTCGCTGAGGCCGCGGAAGTCGCGGATGCGGGGCAGTGCGAGGGTGACGAGACGGTCGATGAACTCCCACGCGCGGTCACCGCGGAGGGTGACGTGCGCGCCGATGGCCTGGCCCTCACGCAGCTTGAACTGCGCGATGGACTTGCGGGCCTTCGTGACCTGGGGCTTCTGACCCGTGATCGCCGTGAGGTCCTTGATGGCCCCCTCGATGATCTTCGAGTCGCGAGCGGCCTCGCCGACGCCGGTGTTCACGACGACCTTGACCAGGCCGGGGACCTGGTTGACGTTCGCGTACCCGAACTGCTCGGTGAGGGCAGCCTTGATCTCGTTCTTGTACTTCTGCTTGAGGCGCGGCTCGACCTTGGTCGCCGGCGCGGCAGTCGTGTCGGTCATCAGAGCTTCTCACCCGACTTCTTGGCGTAGCGGACGCGGACGGTCTTCTTGACGCCGTCCTTCTCCACCTCTTCGTTGCGGAAACCGACGCGGGTCGGCTTCTTGGTCTTCGGGTCGACGATGGCGACGTTCGACACGTGGATCGGAGCCTCGTGCTGCTCGATGCCGCCGGTCTTCGAACCGCGCTGGGTCTGGCCGACGCGGACGTGCTTCGTGACGAAGTTCACGCCCTCGACGACGACGCGCTCCTGGTCGCGGAGCACCTCGATGACCTTGCCCTGCTTGCCGCGGTCGCCGCCACGCTCCTGCGTGGCACCCGTGATGACCTCGACGAGGTCACCCTTCTTGATGTTCGCCATGGCTTACAGCACCTCCGGCGCGAGCGAGATGATCTTCATGAACTTCTTGTCACGGAGCTCGCGACCGACCGGACCGAAGATGCGCGTGCCGCGCGGGTCGCCGTCGGCCTTGAGGATCACTGCCGCGTTCTCGTCGAACTTGATGTAGGAGCCGTCCTGACGACGGGTCTCCTTCTTGGTGCGAACGATGACCGCCTTGACGACGTCACCCTTCTTCACGTTGCCGCCGGGGATGGCGTCCTTCACCGTGGCGACGATGACGTCACCGAGACCGGCGTAGCGACGACCCGAGCCACCGAGCACGCGGATGGTCAAGATCTCCTTGGCACCCGTGTTGTCGGCGACCTTGAGGCGGGATTCCTGCTGAATCACTGCTGTCTCCTATTCCGAAGCAGGCCGGGGCCTACTTGGCCTTCTCGAGGATCTCGACCAGGCGCCAGCGCTTGGAAGCGCTGAGGGGACGGGTCTCGCTGATCACGACGAGGTCGCCGACACCAGCGGTGCCGAGCTCGTCGTGGGCCTTCACCTTGGACGTGCGACGGATGATCTTGCCGTAGAGCGCGTGCTTCACGCGGTCCTCGACCTCGACCACGATGGTCTTGTCCATCTTGTCGCTCGTGACGTAGCCACGACGCGTCTTGCGGTAGCCGCGAGCGGAGGCGGCGGAGGTCTTCTCTTCGTTCGCCATTACTTCTCCTCGGCGGTCTCGGCCTCGGTCGACTCAGCCGGCTTCTCAGCCTTCTTGGTCGTCTTCTTGGCCTTGGTGGCGGTCTCGACGGGCGCGGGGGTGGCACGGATGCCGAGCTCGCGCTCGCGGAGGACGGTGTAGATGCGAGCGATGTCGCGCTTGACGGCACGGAGACGACCGTGGCTCTCCAGCTGGCCGGTGGCCGACTGGAAGCGGAGGTTGAAGAGTTCCTCCTTGGCCTTCTTCAGTTCGTCAGCAAGACGCTCGTTCTCGAACGTGTCGAGCTCCGTCGGACGGAGCTCCTTGGAACCGATCGCCATTATGCGTCGCCCTCCTCGCGCTTGATGATGCGTGCCTTGAGGGGCAGCTTGTGGATTGCACGGGTCAGCGCCTCACGGGCGATGTCCTCGCTGACGCCGGAGAGCTCGAAGAGCACACGACCCGGCTTGACGTTGGCGACCCACCACTCGGGGGAACCCTTACCGGAACCCATGCGGGTCTCGGCCGGCTTCTTCGTGAGCGGACGGTCCGGGTAGATGTTGATCCACACCTTGCCGCCACGCTTGATGTGACGCGTCATGGCGATACGAGCGGACTCGATCTGACGGTTGGTCACGTAAGCCGGGGTGAGGGCCTGGATACCGAAGTCACCGAACGACACCTTGGTGCCACCGGTGGCCTGGCCCGAACGCTTCGGGTGGTGCTGCTTGCGGTGCTTGACTCGACGGGGAATAAGCATGGTTACGCCTCAACTCCTGCGCCGGCCGGCGCGTCCTGCGGAGCCTGCTGCTGACGTCCACCGCGGTCGCCGCCACGGCGGTCGCCGCGCTCGCCACGGGGGCCGCCACGACGCTCGGGGCGCGACGAACGCTGGTTCGCCTGCTCGCGAGCGAGCTCCTTGTTCGTGATGTCGCCCTTGTAGATCCAGACCTTCACGCCGATGCGGCCGAACGTGGTCCGGGCCTCGTAGAAGCCGTAGTCGATGTTCGCGCGGAGCGTGTGCAGGGGCACGCGGCCCTCGCGGTAGAACTCCGAGCGCGACATCTCGGCGCCGCCGAGACGACCCGACACCTGGATGCGGACACCCTTGGCGCCGGCGCGCTGTGCACCCTGCAGGCCCTTGCGCATGGCGCGACGGAACGCGACACGTGCGGAGAGCTGCTCGGCGATGCCCTGCGCGACGAGCTGGGCCTCGGTCTCGGGGTTCTTGACCTCGAGGATGTTGAGCTGGATCTGCTTCTTGGTGAGCTTCTCGAGCTCGCCACGGACGCGCTCCGCCTCGGCGCCACGGCGACCGATGACGATGCCCGGACGCGCGGTGTGGATGTCCACGCGGACGCGGTCACGGGTGCGCTCGAGCTCGATGCGGGCGACGCCGGCGCGGTCGAGGGTCTTCTTCAGGTACTCGCGCACCTTGATGTCCTCGGCCACGTAGTCGGCGTAGCGCTGACCGGGCTTCGTGCTGTCGGTGAACCAGTGCGAGACGTGGTCCGTCGTGATCCCGAGACGGAAGCCGTACGGGTTGACCTTCTGGCCCATTACTTGCTCGCCTTCTTGCTCGTCGCGGCAGCCTCGACCTCATCCGGCGTCGCGAGGACGACCGTGATGTGGCTGGTGCGCTTGTTGATGCGGAAGGCGCGGCCCTGGGCGCGCGGCTGGAACCGCTTCAGGGTCGTGCCTTCGTCGACGAAGACGCGGCTCACGTAGAGGTCGCGCTCGTCGAGGAAGCTGTTCGTCGAGTCCGCCTTCACCCGGGCGTTCGCGATCGCCGAGGCGACCAGCTTGTACACGGGCTCCGAAGCGCCCTGCGGGGCGAACTTCAGGATGGCGAGCGCCTCGTGGGCCTGCTTGCCGCGGATCAGCTCGATGACGCGACGGGCCTTCTGAGGCGTGACGCGGATGTGTCGCACGCGTGCGATCGACTCCACCATTTCGTTCCTCCTCTGCGTCGCCGCGTTAGCGGCGACGGCCCTTCTTGTCGTCCTTCACGTGACCACGGAAGGTGCGGGTCGGCGCGAACTCGCCGAGCTTGTGACCGACCATCGACTCGGTGACGAACACCGGGATGTGCTTGCGGCCGTCGTGCACGGCGATCGTGTGCCCGAGCATGTTCGGGATGATCATCGAGCGACGCGACCAGGTGCGGATCACGTTCTTGGTGTTGGCCTCGTTCTGCGTGACGACCTTGCGGAGCAGGTGCTCGTCGACGAAGGGGCCCTTCTTCAGACTGCGTGGCATCTTCTGAACTCCTACTTGCGCTTCTTGCCGGCGTTACGGCGACGGACGATGAGCTTGTCGCTCGGCTTGTTCGGCTTGCGCGTGCGACCCTCGGCCTGACCCCACGGGCTGACCGGGTGACGGCCACCGGAGGTCTTGCCCTCGCCACCACCGTGCGGGTGGTCGACCGGGTTCATCGCGACACCACGCACGGTCGGGCGGACGCCCTTCCAGCGCATGCGGCCGGCCTTGCCCCAGTTGATGTTCGACTGCTCGGCGTTGCCGACCTCGCCGATCGTGGCGCGGCAGCGGGCGTCGACGTTGCGGACCTCGCCCGACGGCAGACGGAGCTGCGCGTAGGGGCCGTCCTTGGCGACGAGACGCACCGAGGCGCCGGCCGAACGCGCGAGCTTGGCGCCGCCACCGGGGCGGAGCTCGATCGCGTGCACGACGGTACCGACGGGGATGTTGCGCAGCGGCAGGTTGTTGCCCGGCTTGATGTCCGCGCCGGCGCCCTGCTCGATGACGTCGCCCTGCTTGAGCTTGTTCGGCGCGATGATGTAGCGCTTCGTGCCGTCCACGTAGTGCAGGAGCGCGATGCGCGCAGTGCGGTTCGGGTCGTACTCGATGTGCGCGACCTTGGCGTCCACGCCGTCCTTGTCGTGACGACGGAAGTCGATCACGCGGTACTGGCGCTTGTGGCCACCACCGATGTGACGGGTGGTGATGCGGCCGGAGCTGTTGCGTCCACCGGTCTTCGGCAGCGGGCGAAGCAGCGACTTCTCCGGCGTCGAACGGGTGATCTCAGCGAAGTCGGCGACCGACGAGCCGCGACGACCGGGGGTCGTCGGCTTGTAGTTACGAATAGCCATGATTTATCCCTCTGGTCCTCAGCCGACAGCCGTGAAGATGTCGATCGAACCGGACTTGAGCGTCACGATGGCGCGCTTGGTGTCCTTGCGCTTGCCCATGCCGAAGCGCGTGCGACGGGTCTTGCCCGGACGGTTCAGCGTGTTGATGCTCGCGACCTTGACGTCGAAGATCTTCTCGATGGCGAGCTTGATCTCGGTCTTGTTCGAACGGGGGTCCACGATGAACGTGTACTTGCCCTGGTCGATCAGGCCGTAGCTCTTCTCCGAGACGACCGGCGAGATGATGATGTCGCGCGGGTCCTTGTTGAAGCCGCTCATGCGGAGATCTCCTTCGCGGTCTTCGACGCGATGAAGGCGTCGAGTGCGCTCTTGCTGAAGACGAGCGCGTCGGCCTTGAGCACGTCGTAGGCGTTGAGCTGGCCGTACGAGAGCGCGTGGACGTTCGGCAGGTTGCGGATCGACTTGAGCGTGAGCTCGTCGTCCTGCTCGAGCACGACGAGCACGTTCTTGACGGGCGCGACCTTCTCGATGAGCGTGCGGGCGGTCTTGGTCGACGGCACCTCGGCCGCGACGAAGCCCTCCACAGCGGAGATGCGGCCACCGCGGGCGCGGTCCGAGAGCGAGCCGAGCAGAGCAGCGGCGATCATCTTCTTCGGGGTGCGCTGCGAGTAGTCGCGCGGGGTCGGTCCGTGGACGACGCCACCGCCGGTGTGCTCCGGAGCGCGGACCGAACCCTGACGGGAGCGGCCGGTGCCCTTCTGCTTGAACGGCTTGCGACCGGCACCGCGGACCTCGCCGCGGTTCTTGGTCTTGTGGGTGCCCTGACGCGCGGCGGCGAGCTGCGCGGTGACGACCTGGTGGATCAGCGGGACGTTCGTCTCGACGTCGAAGAGCTCGGCGGGCAGCTCGATGCTGCCGGCGACGGCTCCGGTCGCGTCGAGGACGTCGATCGTGGTTGCGGTCTCGGTGGCCATGATCACTTACCCTTCACGGCGGTGCGGACGAAGACGGAGCGGCCACGAGCACCGGGGACGGCGCCCTTGACGAGCAGCAGACCCTTCTCGGCGTCGACGGCGTGCACCGTGAGGTTGAGGACGGTCACCCGCTCGCCACCCATGCGACCGGCCATGCGCATGCCCTTGAAGACACGCGACGGGGTCGACGAAGCACCGATCGAGCCGGGCTTGCGGTGGTTGCGGTGGGCACCGTGCGAAGCGGACACACCGGCGAAGCCGTGGCGCTTCATGACACCGGCGAAGCCCTTGCCCTTGGAGGTGCCGACGACGTCGACCTTCTGGCCCGCCTCGAACGTGTCGACGGTGAGCTCCTGGCCGAGCGTGTACTCAGCGGAGTCGTTGGTGCGGATCTCCGTGAGGGTGCGGCGCGGGGTGACCCCGGCTGCCTCGAAGTGGCCGGCGGCCGGCTTGTTGACCTTGCGCGGGTCGATCGCACCGGCGGCGATCTGGATCGCCTCGTAGCCGTCGCGCTCGACGTTGCGGATCTGGGTGACCACGTTCGGGCCGACCTCGATCACGGTGACGGGGATGAACTTGTTGTTCTCGTCCCACACCTGGGTCATCCCGAGCTTCTTGCCGAGGAGGCCCTTGACGGTCTTGGTTGAGTTCGCCATCAGTCCAGCCCCCTTACAGCTTGATCTCGATGTTGACGTCGGCCGGGAGGTCGAGTCGCATGAGCGAGTCGACGGCCTTCGGCGTCGGGTCGACGATGTCGATGACCCGCTTGTGCGTGCGCTTCTCGAAGTGCTCGCGCGAGTCCTTGTACTTGTGGGGAGAACGGATCACGGTGACCACGTTCTTCTCGGTGGGGAGCGGCACCGGGCCGACCACGGTCGCACCGGCACGGGTCACCGTGTCGACGATCTTCCGGGCCGACGTGTCGATGACCTCGTGGTCGTACGACTTGAGCCGGATGCGGATCTTCTGTCCCGCCATGTGTCTCTTTGTCCTCTCTGCGCCGCGCACCCTCGGGCCGCCTGACGCCGCCGTCACCGTGCATTCCTGCAGGGCTTGGCTGTTTTCCTGAACCAACCGGCCGCATCCGCTGGGGATGACCGCTGTTCTCCTGTCAACCGCGCGGGGCGACCTGGGCCGTCCAGCGTGGGCATGTCGTCTCCCGCACGGTCCGGGCACAGCAGTGCCCGTCACGCTTGGTGGGGAGTCGATCGTGTTCTGCTGCCTGCGGCCCAACCCAGCCCTGCTGAACAAGGGGGTTGTGCACTGCCAGAGCAGTGATCCTGCGCACGCGAACGCGCGCGGAATTCGGAACCGGACAAGTCTCGCATAGGCACGCCATCCGTGCAACCCGGGCGTGTCGCGATCCACGGGCGTGTCGGGAACGGCTCGCTTCCCCGGATCCACGGGGATCGACGGCCTGGAGGCGCGGCGCGGCCCCGACACGCAGCACGCCCTCCGGAGCGGGTCCGGAGGGCGTGCGCGGGCGCTGTCGGCGGTCTACTCGGCGGCGACCGGCGGCACGAACCAGGGCGGGAAGACCGCGACGCGGGGCGCGTGCCCACCGTGGTCCTGCAGGACCGCCTTGACGGTCTGCCGGACGCGGTCGTTCGGCACGCCGATCACCGCGACCGCGGAGAACGGCACGCTCGGCCCGGCGAGCAGCTCGAGCTCGTGCATCTCCGGGTCGGTGAAGTCGGTGCGACGGATGAGGTTGGTCGCGGCCTCGGGGCCCACGGCGAAGCGGACGTCCTCGGCGTCGGCGTCCTGGTCGGCGACGATCACCGAGGCGCCGAAGGCCGACACGGGCACGACGAGCATGATGTACTCCGTCGCCCGGGTACGGCGTGCGGCGTCGGACCAGCGCTCGCCCTCGGCGCCGGTGCGGAGCTCGTCCCAGCGCGTGGCGTCCGGCGACAGCGTGAACGGCACGTGGGCGGCGACCGGCGAGCCGTCGGGGGCGGTGGCCGCTGCGCGTGCGGCACGGGCCGCGGGCGAGGCGACGTCGACGACCGGCGTCACGGTGTCCGAGGCGAGGATCGCGCCGGACCCCACGATGTCGTCGAGGTTGTCCACGTGGGTGACGTGGTGGGCCCGCAGCGACGCGAAGTCACGCGCCTCGGGGAGGTCGGGCACCGGGGACCGCAACGAGGACGCGGGGGTGGCGGCCTGGCCGGGGACGCTCCGGAGCGAGGTGGTGATCCGGGTACGGCGCGGGGTGGGGGTGGCGGTCTCCGCGGCCTCGCGCTGGCGCGGGGCGCAGATGTCGCAGAGCTCGGTGGGGAATCCGTGGATGCACTCGTCAGTCACGACTGGTGGGGTCCTTCCGTGCCCGGGTGGGGGTGTTCGGGCACGAGGTCCAACGGTACGTCATCCCGGCACCTCCCCGGTCACTGTCGGTAGAGCAGTGCGCGGACTTCCGACTCCGCCGCGTGCGTGCGGTCGGGGTCGATGGTCTCGCCGTGGTCGTAGGCGTCGAGCAGGCGCGGGTCGATGTAGCTCTGCCGGCACACCGTCGGGGTGTTGCCGAGTTCCTCGCTCGCGACCTTGACCGCGTGCGACACGGCCCGCTTCCGCTTCGCCTGGGACGACTGCGGCCCGGTCAGCGCGAGGTCGACGGCCGCCGCGACCGTGCCGTGCAGGGTCCGGAAGTCCTTCGCCGTGAACGCGTCGCCCGCGCGCTCCTTCACGTACTCGTTGATGTCCTCGGCGGAGAGCGGCTCCCACTCGGCGCCGCGGCGTTCCCGGAAGGAGAGCAGGCGCGCGTTCGGTCCCCGGCGCTTCATACCGGTGATCACCGTCGCGAGGTCGGGGTCGTGGATGGACGACGACCACTCCTGACCGCTCTTGCCGGGGAAGTCGAGCTCGATGTCGTCACCGGACACGTGGGCGTGCGCGCACAGGAGCGTGGAGAGGCCCCGGCTGCCGTGCTCGGTGGCGTACCGCTCGGACCCGACCCGGAGCGACCCCTGGTCGAGCATCCGGAACGCCGCCGCGAGCGCGCGTCGCTTGTCCGGCTCCGGTCGTCGCAGGTCCACGGTGACGCCACGGCGTGCGACCGGCAGGGACTCCGCGAGGGCGAGCGCCCGGTCGTACTTGATGCGGTCCATCCGTTCGCGCCAGCTCGGGTGGTACATGTACTGCCGACGGCCGGCCCCGTCGATCCCGGTCGCGAGGATGTGGCCGTTGTCGTAGGGCGAGATCCACACGTCGTCCCACGCCGGCGGGATGACCAGGTCCTCGAGGCGCTGGCGCACGTCCGGGTCGGTGACGGTGGTCCCGTCCGGGTCGCGGTACGAGAACCCGCGGCCGCTGCGGACGCGGTGGTAGCCGCGACCGTTGGTCGCGGAGCGGCGGAGACGTGTCACGTCCTCGATGCAACTCGCCACCGCCTGTGACCCGGCCCGGCGACGGACGGGAGGCGCGTGGCGGGACCGCCACGCGCCTCCAGGCCGTCAGGTGGTCACGCGCGACGACGTCGGCGCGTCACCAGCAGGACACCGCCGGCGGTGATCGCGACGACCGCGAGCAACGCCCCGATGCCGAGTCCCGCCGCACCCGTGAAGGCGAGCGCACCGGCCGGCTTCGGCGCGTCCCGCACCGGTGCCGGGTCGCTGGCGCGCATCGGGTCCGTCGGGCTCGCGGACCCGTCGACCGGCACCACCTGCGTGGTCGGCGAGGTGACCGTGGCGACGTTGGTGATGCGGTCCGGTGCGTCGGCCGCGACCTTCGCCGTGACCTGGAACGCCACGCGACCGTCGACCGGGAGCGGACCCGTCAGCGTGCAGGTGACCGTCCGACCGGTGGTGCACGTCGCGGCCTCGGCGTCGTTGACGCTGACCAGGGTCAGGCCGTCGGGCAGCCGGTCGGTGACCACGACGGGACCCGGGTCCTCCGTGAGGCCGGCGTTGCGCACCGTGATCGTGTACCCGACCGTCTCGCCGCGGACCACCTGCCCGGTGTGGGTCTTCGTCACCGAGAGCGCGGACGCGGGGTCGACCGCGAGCGCGTCGGACGCGTCGTTGTCGGCGAGCGTCGTCTCCGTCGTGCTCGTCGCGACGGTCGCGGTCGGCTGCACGCCCGGGTAGGCGGCGGCCGTCGGCGTCTGGTGCACCGTGATCACCGGCGCGAGCGATCCGGCGGGCAGCGTCCCCTCGAGGGCGAACGACACCGTGGTCGAGCCGTCGGCGTTGCGGACCACCCCGGTGACGGTCCAGGCCGGGTCGGCCTCGGTCGACACGTAGGTCAGGCCCTTCGGCAGCGTGTACGTCGCGGTGACCGCGGCCGCGTCGGAGAGCCCGGCGTTGCGGACCCGGATCGTCTCCGGCAGGTCCTTGCCGATGACGGCGGTGCCCTGGTGGCCGATCGTGATCGCCACGTTCGCCACCTCGTCGACGGCGACCGGGCTCGTCACGGGCTCCTCGTTCGTCCCCGCCGGCGCGTCGGTGCCCTGCCCGGTGATCACCGCACGGTTCTCGAGGGTGCCCGCGGTGTGACCGGAGGCGACCTTCGTCGTGAGCCACAGCCCGGGTGCGTCCGTCCCGGCGACGATCGTCGTCGGGAGCGAGCACGTGACGAGGGTCGGGTCCGTGGTGCCGTCGCACGTCCAGACCGAACCGTCGCTCGAGGCGCCCGTGAACGTGAGGCCCTCGGGCAGCTGGTCGGTGACGACGGTGGTGGGCTGCTCGTCCGACGGGCCCGCGTTCCGGACCTGCAGGAGCCAGACCTGCTCGGCACCGGCGGTGACCCGCTTCGCCGCGGTGGTCGAGCCGACCTTCGCGACCGGGGTCTTCGTCAGGACGAGTGCGGCGTGGGTGGTCACGGCGACGTCGTCACCGGCGGTGTCGTTCCCCGGGTCGGTGTCCGGCGTGGCGCTCCCCACCGTCGCGGTGTTCCGGAGCGTCCCGACCGGGGTACCGGAGGCGATCGACGCGGTCACGTGGAACACGGTGCTCGCGCCGGCGGCGAAGGTGCCGGTCGACCAGGTCGCCGGGTCGCTGCCCTGCTCCCAGGTGTCGTCGTCCGTCGTGACCGCCGTCACCGTCATCCCCGCGGGCGGGGTGTCGGTCCAGGTCGCGTCCTGCGCGTCCGACGGGCCGTCGTTCGCCACGGTGACGTCGTAGGTGACGGTCGTGCCGGCGTCGGCGCTCGGGGCGCTCGTGCGCTGCTTGGTGATCGACAGGTCGGCGTGCGTGGTGACGTCCACCGTCGCGTCGTCGTGCACGACCGGACCGTTCGCCGTGATCGGCGAGGCCGTCGCGGTGTTCACGATCGACGACCCGCGGAACGACGCCGGGACGTGCACCGTCAGCACGATCGTGTTCGGGTCCGTGGCCCCGGCGGCGATGCCGTCGGCGCTGGAGAGCGTCAGGACACCGTCCTCGTCCGACTCGAGCGTCCAGTGCTGCCGGGTCTCCGCGGAGAGCCCGCGGAACTCGACGCCGGCCGGCAGGGTGTCCTGCACCCGGACGCTCGGCGTGCTGCCGTCACCCGCGGGCAGGTCGGACGGTCCCGTCGGGTTCGCGACCGTGATCGTGTACGTGACGTCCTTCCCGGCGTCGACGGTCTCGAGGTCCGCGGTCTTCGTCACGGACAGGCCCGCCGTCTGCGACGCGTCGCTGCGGGCCTGGTCCTCGGCGGTGGCGGCGTTGTCCGACGTCACCACGGCGGTGTTGACGAGCGTGCCGGTGGACGACGACGGGGTGGTCACCGTGATGGTGAACGTCGTGCTCTTCCCCGCGGCGAGCGTGCCGTCGAGGACGCAGGTCACGTCGGTGCCGTCGGCGGCCGGCGCGGTGCAGGTCCAGGGACCGTCCGTCTGGGTGATGGTGTCCGTCCCCTTGTCGACCGGCCCGTCCGAACGGAGGCGCGTGCCGGACTCGAGCGTGTCCGTCACCCGCACCGTGCGAGCGTCCGCCGTCCCGGTGTTCGTCACCGTGACGGTCCAGTCCGCCGGGGCACCGGCCACGAGTGCCGCCGACCCGAAGGCCTTGTCGATCGTCAGCGAGGTCGTGTCGTCGACGCCGGTGGTCGCCTCCGACTCGTCGTTCGACGAGGTCGGGTCGGTCGTCGTCGTGGTGTCCACCGCGACGGCGGCCGTGTTCACGATCGACTGCGACGCGGTGACGTCCGGGTGCACGGTCGCCGTGACGGTGATCGCGCCGGCGGTGGTGCCGTTCGCGAGGCCGTCGCGGGTGCACGTGACGGTGTTGCCGTCCGTCGCACAGGTCCACGCGGTGTCGGTCGAGGTCGCGTCCACCAGCGTCACCGTGTCGGGCAGCGTGTCCGTGACGGTCACGGTGCCGCGAGCGTCGGAGAGGCTCTGCACGGAGGCGTCCTTCCGGTTCTGCACCGAGAGGTTCCACGAGATCGTCCGGCCGGCCCGGGCCTGCTCGGACGGGCCCGTCTTCGTGATGGCGAGGTCGGCGATCGCGACCGGGGTCACGCTCGCGGTGTCGCGGTCGTTCCCGGCGTTCGGGTCGAACGTCTGACCCGTGCCCTGGTGGATCGTCGCGGTGTTGCGGATCGCCGTGAGCGGTGCGTCGGCCGGCAGGGTCAGCGCGACGTCGAGCTCGGGGAACGAGTCGCCCGTCGCGACCGTGGCGCCGTTGACGCAGGACCACGTGCCGTCCGTCGGCGTGCAGGTCCAGCCGTTGCCCATGAAGGCCAGGGTCGCGCCGGTGGGCAGGCCGGTCGGGGCGTCCACCACGGTGGTGCCGTGGGCCGCGTCGTCACCCGTGTTGGTCACCGTGATGGTCCAGGCCTTCGCGGTGGTGGCACCGGCGACGACCTTCGCGGTGGTCGCGGTCTTCGTCAGCGCGAGGTCCGCGGCGTCGATCCGTGCGGTCGCGGTCGCGTCGTCACCGCCGCCCGGGTAGGAGACGAAGGAGCCGCTCCCACCGTCGTAGGCCGTGCCGCCGGACGGGTCCGTGACGGTCGCGGTGACGTGGTTGGTGTGGGCGACCGCACTGCCCGCACCGGGCGTGGTGACGGCGTCCGCGGTGGGCACGGCCCGGTAGTGCAGCGTCATCGTGGCGTCCGCACCGAGCGGGCCGAGGTCCGTCCAGGTGAGCGTGCGCCCGTCCACCGAGGGGTCGCCGGTCGTGGTGGCGGCTCCCCCGTCGCGGACGACCGTGGCGCTGCCCGTGACGTACTGCCAGTTCGCGGGGAGGACGTCCTCCGCGGCGACCTTCGTCACGGCGCTGCCGGTGTTCGTGAAGGTCACCGAGAAGTCCGAGGGGACGCCGACGTAGGACAGGCCGCCGACGGTGTCGTTCGACTTCGTGACGGCGACGTCCGGGAACGCCGGGGTGACGGTGGCCTCGGCCTCGACGGCGTCGTACGTCGCGCCGCCGGTCGCCAGGCTGCGGTACGCACCCGTCGAGGCGGTGTTCCGGAGCGGCGCACCGCTCAGCGACACGTCGTCCGCGAGCGTCGCGGAGTACGTGTGCTGCACGGAAGCACCCGCGCCGCCGACGGTGGTCGACGGCCAGGTGATCACGCCGCCCCCGCAGGCCGCCGTGGCGGCACCCAGCGTCCCGCCGTCCGAGATCGAGGCGCTGTCGACGACGATGCCCGCGGGCACGCAGTCCGTCACGACGGCGCCGTACGCCGGCGACGCGCCCGCGGCGTTCGTGACGGTGACGGTGTACCGGACGGACTGACCCGGCTCGACGGCGAGGTCGTCGCTCGTCGTCCCGAGTACCGTCGCCGTCTTGTCGATCGCCAGGGACGGCGCCACGACCGTCGCGTTCGCCGGGTTGGAGGTCGCCGATCCGTCCGTCGGTTCGGTGCCCTTCGCGGTCTTGTCCCATGCGAAGGTCGCGGTGTTCGACAGGGCGGTGCCCGCCGTCGCGCTCGTCGCCAGGCGGACCGGGACCGACACCGTCACCACCACGGCCTGCGGGCGGCCCGTCGCGACGTCGCTGACGGAGACGGTCACGGTGCCGTTCGACGCGTCGACGGTGCCCGTTGCCGAGACGGTGCTGTCGGACGTCGTCGCGCTCAGGGGTCCGTCGACGGTCAGACCGGCCGGCAGGGTGTCCGTGAGCCGACCGTCGAACACCGCGACGTTCGCGGGGATCGTCGCCGTGATCCGGTAGGTCGCCGCGTCACCCGGACGGACCGGCAGGGCCGTGGTGTTCGCCGGGTCGGTCGTCGCCGGTGTCCCGGCGGATCCGTCGGCGTTCGACCAGGTCGGCGCGGTGAGCTGCTTCGACACCGACGGGGACGCCACCGTGATGGTGTCGTCGGCGCTCGCGGTCTGGACGAAGCTCGCACCGGGGGTCGCGTAGTCGGTGTCGAGGCTGGAGCCGACGACCTTCGCCGTGTTCGCGTAGCTCGTGCCGGCGGGGGCCTTGTCGGCGAGCGTGCCGGTCACCGTGATGGTGGTCGAGGCACCGGGCGCGAGCGTGCCGACGTTCCACGCGTGCAGGGTGCGGTCACTCCCGCAGCTGCCGATGGCGTCGCGCTGCGCCTGGGTGAGCGAGCCGGTCGCCTCGGTGCGCGACGAGCCCGTGAACTGCAGCGAGGACGGGAAGCAGTCCGCGACGAAGACGCTCCGGGCGTCGGTCGTGGCCGACTTGTTCGTCGCGGTGAGCGTCCAGGTGACGACGTCCTGGCCGGACACGACCGCGCCGTTCCGGTCGTCGGTCTTCGTGATCGCGAGGTTCGGAGCGGTCACGGCGACCGCGACCTGCTTGGTCGGTGCGACGGTGGCACCCGTGACCGGGTCGGTGCTGCGGAACGTCGCGGTGTTCGTGACCGTTGCCGAGGAGAACGTCGAGCCGTCCGACTTCGGGTAGGCACCGGTACCGGCGGAGACCTGGAGCCCGGCGACCGTCACCGAGAACGTCGCGTCGCTCCCGGAGGTGTTGTCGAACACGGCGGGGAAGAGGATCGCGCCGCCGCCGTTCGTGTTCGTGGTGGCGCCGCCGGTGAACGTGAAGTCCTGACCCCCGTAGGTGACCGTGGTGTCACCGTCGGTCATGCCGCGCGTCGCCGCGCCCGGTGTCCCGGGCAGACCGAGCGTCCAGGTGGTCGAGCCCGTGGTCCGGAGCCCGGTGACCGATGCCAGCGGGTCGACCAGCGACGCGGAGCCGACGCTCGTCCCGGCCTTCACCGTCACGGAGTACGTGTACGTGAGCGGCTGTCCCGGCACGGCGTTCAGGCCGGACCGGTTCGTCGCGCCGCCGTCGGTGCCGCCGGTCTTGGCGACGACGACGGGCGTGATCGTCACCGATCGCTGGGCGTCCGCGGTGACGGCGGCGAGCTGCGAGCCGGTCGCGCCCGAGGCGTGCGCGCTCGTCCCGGCGACCGGAGCCGGCACCCAGGTCTGGGCGGTGCCGGTGTCGGCCGTGGTGTCGAACCGCACGACCGAGGCGGAGTTCTTGTAGACCGTGCCGGCGAAGGACCGGGAAGGGACCTGCATCGTGTAGAGCAGGTCGGTGGTGGCTCCGGACGCGATCGGGCCGACGCCGGTCCACACGAGGAACGAGCGCTTCGAGAAGGTCGATGAGGCGCCGGTCGGCGGGGTGTCGGTGCAGGTGCCGCCGCTGGCGGAGGCGTCGACCGCGCTGCAGACGATCCCGGCGGGCAGGGCGTCCCAGACGGACACGTTGCTGATCGGGTAGCCGCCGCCGGTGTTCACCGGGTTCGTGACACTGACCCGGTACTGCAGGAGCTGGCCCTCGGTGGTGTTCGCCGGGTTCGTGTTCGGCTTCAGGTTCGCGGCGTCCGCGCCGGTCTGCACGATGCTCTTCGCGAGGGCGGCGGAGGCGACACCGGCGACCTTGTAGTTCGCGGCGGAACGCAGGCTCGTCACCGAGCCGGCGGTGTTCTGCTGGGCGAACTTCATCAGGTTGGCGGTGATGTCCGGCACGGTGGTGCTGGACCCCGCCTTGGTGATCCGGGCGGCGACGTACAGGACGACGGTCGCACCGGCGGTGTCACCGTCGACGTAGGTGCCGCCGGTCGCCGGCGACCCGATGGCGAACGAGGCCATCGACGTACTCGAGCCGGTGAGCTTCACCTGTCCGGCCGGGACCGTGCTCTCGGTGCCGTACGCCCAGTCCGTGCCCTCGGCCCACTGCGCCGAGGACGCCGTGGTGCCGACCGGGAGCATGTCCGTGACCGTCGCGTTGCGGCTCTGCACACCGGCCGGGAACGTCACCTGCAGCCGGAAGCACACGACGTCGTTGATGGTGAACGGGTCGGTCGGCGTCGTCGACGCGTACGTTCCCGTCGACGCGGCGCAGTCGGCCGCGCCGGTGACCGGCGAGGTGGTGCTGCGCGGCAGGACCGACTTCGCGATCTGCGGGCTGTTCGACGTGATCGTCGCCTTCGAGTCGTCGACGACCGCCTGCGTACCGCTGTCACCACGCACGCCGGTGGAGGTACCGGCGATGGCGACCTTGTTCGTGAAGGAGTCGCCCGCGGCGGTCGGACCGGCGCTGCCCGTCACGGAGTAGCTCGGGCGCATGAGTGCCTTGTACGTCACCGTCGGCGCGGCGTTCGTCGCCTGGTCGGCGATGTGGAAGCGCACCGTGGAGGTGCCGTCCGCGGCCGAGTAGGCGACGGAGTCGACGGTGGCACCGGTCATCTGCTGGTCCAGGGCGGTGTTCTGCGTCGGGTCGCAGTCGGCCGGCAGCGCCCCGGTCGTCGGGGTCCCCGCGGGGAACGCCGGGCAGAGGCCGTCCGGCAGCGTGTCCGTCAGCGCGATGCCGGACGACGACTCGTACTCGCTGGTGCGGACGAGGAGCGAGTAGGTCGCCAGCTTGCCCGCCGCGAACGTGGTCGGGGAGACGCTCTTCGCGACCGCGAGGTCCATCGCCTCGACGGTTAGTGATGCGGTCGCCTTCTGTGCGGCGGTCGCGCCGCCACCGACCGACCCGGTGTACGTGCCCTGCGCGTCCACGAGGTTGGTCAGGCCGTGCCCGTTGGAGGTCGTGTCGGCGGTGTCCTGGCGGGTCGAGGCGCCGTTGTTGTTGTCGAGGTCGGCGGCCTGCTGCAACGACGTGGCCGCCGGCGCGGTGGCGCTCGTCGACGGCTGACCGGGCTGCCCGGCGAAGGACATCGTGTTCTCGCGCAGCGGGACCGCGGCGAGGTACTTGATCGTCACGGTCGCGCCCCTGGCGAGGTCGCCGACGTTCCAGACGACCTTCGTGAAGACCGACGAGCCCTGGTTCGCGACGGTGTTCACCGTGTCGACGCTCTGCGGCGTCGAGCAGGCCGAGGCGTCCCACGTGCCGGTGGCCTTCGACGGCGTGGTCGCGGTCAGGGGCTGGGCGCCGGCGTACTCCACGCCCGACGTCGTGTTGTCGATCGCACCGCACTGCAGGAACTCGAGTCCGGCCGGCAGGTAGTCCGTCACGACGACACCCGTGGTGGGTGCCTGCGCCGTGTTCTTCACGGTCAGGGTGTAGACCGTGGGGTGGTCGTGCACACCGCGCACGAGCTCGTTCTCCGGGCTCGGCTCGGACTTCGTGATGCTCAGCGCGGACACCGTCGTGCCGCTCGCCTGCGCGGCCGCGGCGTTGATGCTGCTGCCCGCCGTCGGCGTGCCCGTGGCGCCGTACGTCGGGAGCGTGCGCGCGTCGGTGCTCGCCGCGACCTGCGCGTCGGCGGAGAAGCGCGTCCCGACCGGCCAGGACGCGTCCGCGGACTGGACCGAGAACGAGATGGACTTCTGGTCCCCGGCGACCAGGTCCGACACGTTCGACCAGACGAGGAGCGTGCCGCCGCCCTGCGCGGTGGTCAGGGTCGTGACGACGGGTTCCCCGGTCTGCGTCCCCGCGGACCCCGCGACGTACGAGACGCCGACCGGGAGCTTGTAGGTGTACCCGAGGTTGTACAGCGCCGTACCGCTGCCCGCGGCCGTGGTGTTCTTCGCCGTGATCGTCACGCCGGCGGGCGCGCCGTTCAGCACCGAGTCGTCGGCCTTGACGGAGACCGACACGAGCGACCCGGCGGCGCTGGTGGGCTGCGCGACCGCGAAGACGGAGAGCAGCGCGGCGAGGAGGCTCACCACCACCGCCATGGCGACGGCGCGCGGGCGTGCAGGGAACAGGGCAGGACGCATCGGGTGTGCTCTCGGGTCGACGTCGGGTGACGCCGAGCAGGGCACAGCGGAGCAGCACCGTCCGGGCAGGGTCCCTGGGTGCGTTCTGCAGCGGTGTTCGGGTCACCACGCGGGCCGGTTCAGCCTCGCGACTCCACGGTATCGGCTTGCGGGAAACCGCCGCTGCACCCAGAGCGGGGTACACGACTTGCCCCTCTTTGCGTGGACCAGCCGGACCTCCGCGACACCCCGGACACGTCGACGCCCGCCCGGTGCGCTGCCGGGCGGGCGTCGTGTGATCCGGTCAGGCCGGGTCGTCGCCGGTGGTGCCGTCGTTGCCGATCTTGTCGTCGAGGTCCTTCGCGGTCTTGTCGATCTGCTCGTCGAACCTGCCGCCCGTGACCTTCTTGATGCCGTCGGCGAGCCCGTGGATGATCTTGTCGGAGACCTCCTCGGCCTTGTCGCTCTTGACGGCCTCCTCGATCTTGTCGCGGTTCTGGTCGACGAACGCCTTCGCCTTGTCGGTGACCTCCTGCGCCTTGGCGGACACGTTCTTCTGGATGTCCTCGAAGCCGGCCATGCTGCCTCCCTCTGGCCGGCGAACCGGCCGCTCGATGGCCGGACCTCCCGACCGCTCGGCCCACATGCTGCACCGAGCGGCAGCGGTTGTCCGCGGTGCGCAGGGAACCTCCACGCAAACGACAGCGGGGCCGGACCCGAAGGCCCGACCCCGCTGCAGCAGGTAACCGGAGTTACTTGGTGATCTCCTCGACCGTACCGGCGCCGACCGTACGACCACCCTCACGGATGGCGAAGCGGAGGCCCGGCTCCATGGCGATCGGCTGGATGAGCTCGACGGTCATGGAGACGGTGTCGCCGGGCATGACCATCTCGGTGCCCTCGGGCAGCGTGATGACGCCGGTGACGTCCGTGGTGCGGAAGTAGAACTGCGGGCGGTAGTTCGCGTAGAACGGGTTGTGACGCCCACCCTCGTCCTTGGTCAGGATGTACGCGTTCGCCTTGAAGTCCGTGTGCGGCGTGACCGAACCCGGCTTGACGACGACCTGGCCGCGCTCCACGTCCTCGCGCTTGAGGCCACGGATGAGCAGACCGGTGTTGTCACCAGCCTCGGCCTTGTCGAGCAGCTTGCGGAACATCTCGATGCCCGTGACCGTGGTCTTCTGCGTCGGGCGGATGCCGACGATCTCGACCTCGGAGTTGAGGTCGAGCGTGCCACGCTCGACGCGACCGGTGACGACGGTGCCACGACCGGTGATCGTGAAGACGTCCTCGATCGGCATGAGGAACGGCTGGTCGGTGGCGCGCACCGGGTCCGGGACGTTCTCGTCGACGGCGGCCATCAGGTCCTGGACGGACTTGACCCACTTCTCGTCGCCCTCGAGCGCCTTGAGCGCCGAGACCTGCACGACGGGGGCGTCCTCGTCGAACTCCTGCGAGCCGAGGAGCTCGCGGACCTCGAGCTCGACGAGCTCCAGGATCTCCTCGTCGTCCACCATGTCGGACTTGTTCAGCGCGACGACGATGTAGGGGACGCCGACCTGGCGGGCGAGCAGCACGTGCTCACGCGTCTGGGGCATCGGGCCGTCGGTGGCGGCGACCACGAGGATCGCACCGTCCATCTGCGCCGCACCCGTGATCATGTTCTTCACGTAGTCAGCGTGACCGGGGGCGTCGACGTGCGCGTAGTGACGCTTCTCGGTCTGGTACTCCACGTGGGAGATGTTGATCGTGATACCGCGGTCGCGCTCCTCGGGAGCACTGTCGATCTGCGCGAAGTCACGGGCCTCGTTGAGGTCCGGGTACTGGTCGTGCAGAACCTTGGTGATCGCCGCCGTGAGCGTCGTCTTGCCGTGGTCGACGTGACCGATGGTTCCGATGTTGACGTGCGGCTTGGTGCGCTCGAACTTGGCCTTGGCCACTGGGGTCCTCCTCAGGACTCGGAAGCGACACCCCCGGCCGGCCCTGGATGGGCTCGGGACCGTTGGTGCGCGGTGTGTGTCTTTACTTTACTTGGTGGCGAGGGGCCCGTCGCCGGGCGCCCCCGCCTGTGGAACAGCGCTGGAGCGCTACTCCCCCGCGTTCTTCGCGATGATCTCCTCGGCGACCTTGGCCGGGACCTGGCTGTAGGTCTCGAAGGTCATCGAGTAGACGGCACGACCAGAGGTCTTCGACCGAAGGTCGCCGACGTAGCCGAACATCTCGGACAGCGGCACGCTCGCGCGGACCACCTTGACGCCCGAGGCGTCCTCCATCGAGGCGATCTGGCCACGACGGGAGTTCAGGTCGCCGATGACGTCGCCCATGTACTCCTCCGGAGTACGGACCTCGACGGCCATGATCGGCTCGAGGATCGCCGGACCGGCCTTGCGGGCCGCTTCCTTGTACGCGATCGAACCGGCGATCTTGAACGCCATCTCGGACGAGTCGACGTCGTGCGCCGCGCCGTCCTTGAGGATGGCCTTCACGCCCACGGTCGGGTACCCGGCGAGGATGCCGACCTGCATGGCGTCCTGGATACCGGCGTCGACCGACGGGATGTACTCGCGCGGGACGCGGCCACCCGTGACGGCGTTCTCGAACTCGTAGACCTTCTCGGCCGTGACCTCCATCGGCTCGAGCGCGATCTGCACCTTCGCGAACTGACCGGAACCACCGGTCTGCTTCTTGTGGGTGTAGTCGTAGCGCTCGACGACCTTCGTCAGCGTCTCGCGGTAGGCCACCTGCGGCTTGCCGACGCTCGCCTCGACCTTGAACTCGCGCTTCATGCGGTCGACGAGGATGTCGAGGTGGAGCTCGCCCATGCCCTTGATCGTCGTCTGACCGGTCTCGGCGTTGAGCTCGACGCGGAACGTCGGGTCCTCTTCGGCGAGCTTCTGGATGGCCGTGGAGAGCTTCTCCTGGTCGGCCTTCGTGTTCGGCTCGATGGCGACCTCGATGACCGGCTCCGGGAACGTCATCGACTCGAGGACGACCTGGTTGGTCGGGTCGCACAGGGTGTCACCGGTGGTGGTGTCCTTGAGGCCGATGACCGCGTAGATGTGGCCCGCGGTCACGTTGTCGACCGGGTTCTCCTTGTTGGAGTGCATCTGGAAGATCTTGCCGATGCGCTCCTTCTTGCCCTTGGTCGAGTTGATGACCTGCGCACCGGACTCGATCGAGCCGGAGTACACGCGGACGTAGGTGAGGCGACCGAAGAACGGGTGCACCGCGACCTTGAACGCGAGGGCCGAGAACGGCTCGGAGGCATCCGGCTTGCGGATGATCTCCTTCTCCTCGTCCTTGACGTCGTGGCCGATCATCGGCGGCACGTCGAGCGGGGACGGGAGGTAGTCGATGACGGCGTCGAGCATCGGCTGGACACCGCGGTTCTTGAAGGCCGAGCCGCAGAGGACGGGGTAGACCTCGGAAGCGATCGTGAGCTTGCGGATCGCGCCCTTGATCTCGTCCTTGGTCAGTTCCTCGCCACCGAAGAACTTCTCGAGCAGGGCGTCGTCGGTCTCGGCGACGCGCTCGATCAGCTTCGCGCGGTACTCCTCGGCGCGGTCCTTGAGGTCCGCGGGGATCTCCTGGACCTCGTACTGGGCGCCCATGGTGACATCACCCTTGGCGTCGCCCGGCCAGACCTTGGCGTGCATCTCGATGAGGTCGACGATCCCGACGAAGTCGTTCTCGGCGCCGATCGGGAGCTGGAGCACGAGCGGCTCCGCACCGAGGCGGTTGACGATCGTGTCGACGGTGAAGTAGAAGTCCGCGCCGAGCTTGTCCATCTTGTTGACGAAGCAGATGCGCGGGACGTCGTACTTGTCCGCCTGACGCCACACGGTCTCGGACTGGGGCTCGACGCCCTCCTTGCCGTCGAAGACGGCGACCGCACCGTCGAGGACGCGGAGCGAGCGCTCCACCTCGACCGTGAAGTCCACGTGACCGGGGGTGTCGATGATGTTGATCTGGTTGTTGTCCCAGAAGCAGGTCGTCGCGGCCGACGTGATCGTGATGCCGCGCTCCTGCTCCTGCGCCATCCAGTCCATGGTCGCGGCGCCGTCGTGGACCTCACCGATCTTGTGCGTGATGCCCGTGTAGAACAGGATGCGCTCGGTCGTCGTGGTCTTGCCGGCATCGATGTGCGCCATGATGCCGATGTTGCGGACCTTGTTCAGGTCGGTGAGCACGTCCTGTGCCACAGGGTTCCTCCGGAAGAGTTGTAGGAGAGGTTGGCGTCCGTCCGGGGCGCCGGCGGTTCTTGACCACCGACGGCCCGGACGGTGCCGGGACTACCAGCGGTAGTGGGCGAAGGCCTTGTTCGATTCGGCCATCTTGTGCGTGTCCTCGCGGCGCTTGACCGCGGCACCGAGACCGTTCGACGCGTCGAGGATCTCGTTCATGAGACGCTCGGTCATCGTCTTCTCGCGACGGGCCTTGGCGTACGAGGTGAGCCAGCGGAGCGCGAGGGTGTTCGCGCGGTGCGGCTTGACCTCGACCGGCACCTGGTAGGTCGAGCCACCGACGCGGCGGCTGCGGACCTCGAGGGTCGGACGGACGTTGTCGAGCGCCTTCTTGAGCGTCGCGACGGCGTCCTGCTGGTTCTTGGCGGAAACGCCTTCGAGTGCGTCGTAGACGATGCGCTCGGCGAGGCCCTTCTTGCCGTCCAGCAGGATCTTGTTCACGAGCTGCGAGACGATCGGTGCGCCGTAGACCGGGTCTGCGACGACGGGACGCTTGGGGGCGGGACCCTTACGAGGCATTGGCTCAACCCTTCTTCGCGCCGTAGCGGCTACGCGCCTGCTTACGGTTCTTCACGGCCTGCGTGTCGAGCGCACCGCGGATGATCTTGTAGCGGACACCGGGGAGGTCCTTCACACGACCGCCACGCACGAGCACCATCGAGTGCTCCTGGAGGTTGTGGCCCTCACCGGGGATGTAGGCCGTGACCTCGGTGCCGTTCGAGAGCTTGACACGAGCGACCTTGCGCAGTGCCGAGTTCGGCTTCTTCGGGGTGGTGGTGTACACGCGGGTGCACACACCACGCTGCTGGGGGTTCGCCTTCAGTGCCGGCGCCTTGGTCTTGGTGACCTTCGGCGAACGGCCCTTGCGAACGAGCTGCTGAATGGTAGGCAACTGTTCTCCTGGTCCTGCTCGTGTTCTCTGGCCGACGCGGACCGCCGGCTTCCTCATCCCACGCCCGACACCGCCTGACGGCGGCCGACGAGTGGGGGATGGAGTCCGGTCGACCGTGGGTCGGACCGGATTTTTCGGGCGCGCACGAGGGCGCACACCCGGAAGAGACTACCCGCGTCACCCGGCGAAATCAATCCGGGCGCGTCGGCCTGGAGGCCCGTGCCGACCGCCCTGGGCGAACACCCGACACCGCGGCGGACGGCGGCCGCGGGGCGGACGCGCACCGTGCCTCCAGGCCGGATGCCGGACGGTGTCGGACGCGCGCCGGATCAGGACCCCGTGTCGGATCAGGACCCCGTGTCGGACGAGCCGTTGCCGACCGCGGACCGGAACGTCGCACCCGCGTCGGTGAACCCGGTGACGTACCCGCTCGCGTTGACGTTCATCGGACCGGCCGACGCCGTTCCGACGCCACCGGGACCCGAGATGTCCGCCGTGAACGTCGCTCTGCCGTACGTCGTCGTGGTGACCACCCAGCCGCCCGACAGCCACGAACCGACGGACACCGTCGGACGGGTGTCGAGCGTCCACTTCTGGTTCGTGTACGTGTAGGCCGAGTCCTCGCCGTAGGCGTAGAAGCTGCACCCCTTCGGAGCCGCGTCGGTCGAGGCGATGCAGCCGTCGACCCAGGCGTCCACCGCCGCCTTGGCCGACTGCTCCCCGGCAGCCGTCAGCTTCGTGGTCATCGAGACGGGGCTGGACGCCGTCCCGCCGAAGCCCGACACCGTCGAGGTGGTCGCGTCCGCCGTGTACCACTTGCCGCCGTCGACCGTGACGTCGTACGTACCCGGCAGTGCCTGCAACGTGGCCGTGCCGTCCTTCGACGTCGTGACGGCCTGCCCGCCCACGAGCACCTTCGTGCCGGCGGGTCCGCGCACGCTCACGTCGACCGCCCCGAGCGCCGGTGCCTCGAGCTCCCAGACCGGGAACACGCCCCAGTCGGTGCCCGTCTTGTCGAGCGTGAACGTCGACGAGACGTCTCGCCCACCCTGTCGGAGGTACGCGGTCACCGTCGCGGTGTCGCCGTCGTCGCGGGTGGCCGCGATCCGGTACCCGGTGACGCGCCCCTCGGCCTCGGCGTAGGCGGCGTCCGTGAGGAGCACATCGCCCTTGTCGTGGTCGATGCCCGCCGCTCGCAGCGCGTCGTCGACCCGACCTGCCGTCAGGTCGTCCAGGAATGCGCGGACCGGCCGGTCCGCCGAGTGCGTCGACGACCCGACCGAGTAGCCGACCACCCCTGCGACGGCCAGGAGGACGATCGCCGCACCGCCGGCGACGATCGCCGCGATCGGACCACGGCCGAGCTTCCGGCGCGGCCTGGCGGTCGCCGACGAACCCGCCGGCGCCGGGGTGCCCCGCTCGCCGCGGATCTCGTCGACCTTCGGGACCGAGTCCCATCCGTCGGCGTCGTGCTGCTCGGTCATCGGTCCCCCGTCGTCCTGTGGTGCTGCTGGGATCCTACCGGCGGGCGCCGTCATCGCCCCCGGTGTCGGGGACCCGCCCCGCCCGTGACTGGTGCCGTGCCGCAGCGATCCCGCCGACCACGCTGAGCAGTGCCACGACCACCGATCCGACCACGAAGGGGCCGAGGGCGTAGCCCGCCGGGAACACCACGAGCTCGGAGAGTTCGCCGCGCACCAGCGCGTAGCCGACCGCTCCGACGCCGAGCATCACCAGGTACACGGTCGCCGCGGCCACGAGGCCGGTGACGCCCGGGTTGCCGTCACGCGCGCCCACCGCCGTCGCGAGGAAGACGACCACCGCACCGGCGACGACCATCGCGGGGCCGAGGTACGGGGTGGCGTCCGGTTGGGAGATGACCTCGACGTCGGCGAGCAGCGCCTCGAAGCCCGTCACCGCGATCACGAGCGCGATGAAGAGGATCGACGTCATCGTCGCGATCAACCACCGGGACATGCGGTGATCGTATCGCTGGGCGGTGTCAGGAGGGGGTCGACGGCGCGTGCTGCGGCTCGTGCTGCTCCTGCTGGTCGCGTTGGTCGTGCTGCTCCTGCTGGTCGCGCTGGTCGCGCTGGTCGTGCTGCTCCTGTGCTGCGGCGACGAGGGCCAGGGCGATGGTCGCGGTGATGACGGGGATCGACTCCGTCATCGGGGCGGCTGCGGTCGGGGTCGGGGCCGTCTCCTCGGCCTGGAGGCCCGGGGCTGCGCCCGCCTCGTCGGTCGCGTCGCCGATCGCGGCGCTGGACGCGTCGTCGGTCACGGCGCTGGACGCGTCGCCGGTCGCGGTCGGCTCGTGGTCGCGCAGCGCGGGTCCGATGATGGGCAGGACCGCGGTCGTCGCCGCCGGTTCGGCGTGCAGCACGGCCGCCTCGGGCTCGACCTGGGCACCGCGCTTCGCGGCCCGCCGGGTCCTCGCCATCTTCACGAGGACGACCACCGCGACGATCGCCCAGATGCCGTTCACGATCGTCGAGGGGATTGCGTGGTGGGCCGCGACGTTGATCGCGACCGCCAGGCCCCCGACGAGGTTGAAGAGTTGGTACACCGGGCCGTTCGGGAGCTTGCCCATCGAGAACAACAGGTAACCAGCAAGGACGGTTACGGCTCCGAACCAGCCGAGGAATTCCACGATTCCAGCCAACACGCGCGACTCCGGGCACGACGAGGAACGGCCATTTCGAGCGACCGTTCGAGAGGGGGGTGAGCAGCCGCGAGTGCGGCGTCAGGAGCATCGTAGGCACACCGACGGGTGTCGCGGAAGAGGGTGCGGCGTGGCGGGTGGGGCCCCATTTGGTGGGGTGGGTCGGGGGTGTTCGATCAGCCCTTGGTGGCCTTGGTCGACGTCGCCTGTTCGACCTGCGTGGACGAGGCATCCTGGAGGACGTAGATGAAGCCGCTGAGGGTCCAGGTGGTCGGACTGCTCGTGGTTCCCGCGTCCGATCCGGACGACGAGGAGGACGACGAGACGATCGAGTTGACCAGGAACAGTCGTTTGCCCTGTTGGACCGCTTTGATGTACGCGAGTGCCTGCGCGAAGGAGCCGTTCACGCCGACCGACACGGGCACTGCGGAGAAGTTCGCGCTGGTGATGGCCGGATTCGTCGTGGCAGCCGGCGCTCGCGGAGCGGTCGGGCTCGCGCTCGCCGTCGGCGCCGTGGAGGCAGACCCGGACGTCGCTGTCTGCTGACCTGAGCCGTCAGCGGACTGCGGTGGCGAGTACGCCTGCGCGTCCGACGTCGTCAACGACGAGATGGTCACACCGTTCGTGCTGGCCAGGTCGTAGAGCTCGCTGTAGAACGAGGACTGGTTCAACGAGGTCGGAATCGACCCCTCGAGGACGGCGAGAGCCGCTTTCTGCTGCGACAGGGTCCGGTTCTCTTCTGCGAGCTTGACGATGCGCTGTTGCGAGGCTGCGTTCGTCCGCTCCGCAGCTTTGTGCTGCTGCTCGCTCGACTGCGCGCTCACCAGCTGCGGCTGGACTCCGACGAGGAATCCGGCGAGCGCCACGACGACACTCGCCAGCACCGCCATGAGCAGCATGAGTCGGTTCCGAGACACGTCAGTCTCCCTTCTTCGGCGCGTACTTGCCGTCGTAGGCCTCGGCGTCGAGGTGGATGGTGAGGTTCGTCGTGTACCCACCGGCGTCGTCCGTGCCGAGTGTGACCGAGTTGGCGTTCGCGTCGACGTAGCCGGGGAGTTTCCCCAGCGAAGCGATCCACACGGGGATCGACGGGAGTTCGGCGCTCATCGCTGTGATCGTCACGGTCGCCACTCGCGCTCCCTGGAGCGGCGCCGTCGACTGCGTGAACGCTTGCAGTGGCGTGGCGCTCTCGACTTGGACTCCGGTGATCGTCACGCCCGCTGGCAACGAGGCTTGGATACGCTCGAGGGTGGTTCCCCAGTCGATCTCCGTCGAACCTCCGACCTGCTGACCGGCTTCGATGAGGGCGGAACGCGCCTGGACCTGCTTCACCTCCGCGTAGCTCTGCTCCTGCTTGAGCAAGGCCACGCTCTGCCCCTGCTCCGTCGCGAGCTCGGTCGCCGCAGTGACGGAGGAGCTGTACGCCGCGCCGGTGCCGAGGATCGCGAGCACCGCCACGAGCGCGACGACCAGCCACGCTCGGCGGATCCCGGCCCGCTGCTTGCGCTCGACGTGCACTTCCGCCGGCAGGAGGTCGACCCGTGGTTCGTACCCGACGCTCTCAATGACCCTCTTGACCGACTTCGGCGCCTTCATCGACTTTTTCTGCGACGCCAGCTGCCCTCGCTGCGGAACCGCTGCCTCGGGTTCGATCTCGACGCTGGTCATGCTGCTCTCCTCCCGACGGCGAGGCCGTACGCCACCGCGATGGACGAGCCCCGCGCGGCGAGATCCGGTGCCGGGATCGCCTTGGAGCGGGCGACGCCGTCGAACGCGGAGACGACCGAGACCGGCAGACGGGTGAACTCGGCGAGTCCGGTCGCGAATCCCGTCATGTGCGCCGCGCCGCCAGCGAGGACGAACTCCCGTACGGGATGGTCCGGGTGGGTGTTGACGAAGTAGTTGACGGTGTTGCGCAGGCTGCCGTACAGCTCACCGACGGCCTCCCGGATCACCGATGCTGCACGAAAGTCGTCCGGCGTCTGGGCTCGTGCCCCCGTCCCGAGGTACTGCTTCACGGCCTCTGCCTCGTCCACGGAGATCTCGAGCCTCGCGGCGAGTGCCTTCGTCACGTCCGCTCCCCCTGTCGGGATGATCCGGACGAACTGCGGAACGCCGTCTGTGAGGACGACCACGGACGTGGTCTCGGCACCGAGGTCCACGACGGTCACCGTGCCGGTCACGGAGCGCCTGGTAGCGAGGACACGGCTGAGGGCGAAGGGGATCAGGTCGACCCCCGCCGGGTTCAGGCCGGCGAGCTGGACCGCACGGACGTTGTTCAGGACCGCGTCCTTGACCGCGGCGACCAGCAGACCGTGCAGCACGGGCACGCCGTCTTGCACGGCCTCCGCAGTCGGGTAGAAGTCGAGGATCGCATCGCCGACGGGGACCGGGAGCATCTCCTGAACCTGGAACGGCAGTGACTCCCGTACCTGCGCGAGCGGAGCCCTGGGAACGGTGAGGTCACGGGACAGCACCCGCTGGTTGCCCATCCCGAGGACGACGTCGCGTGAACGGAACTTGCCGAACGACCACAGGCGCTTGATCGCTCCGGCCACGGTGTTGGGCTCGAGGACCTCTCCCCTGGAGACCGACTCGTCCGGCGTCGGGACCTCGGCGAAGCGGACGATGACCGGACGCGCCTTGTCCGCGTCCGCGACCTCGACAGCGCGGATGGACCGAGCCGAGATGTCGAGACCGACGATGTTCTTTCCCATGATCCTGGTTTCCGTCCGAGCCTCAGGAGAGACCGATGAGTGTGAGGTAGCCGTTCCAGACGTCCGCGCCGAAGAAGATGCCGAGCCACGCCCCGCTGACCATCCAGGGCCCGAACGGTATGCCGCTCCGGCGGTCAGCGTGTCGCTGGGCGATGAGGACGATGGCGAACGTACCCCCCAGCAGGAAGGCGCCGAAAGAACCCACTGCGAGGGGTCCCCAACCGAGGTACGCAAGGACGAGCCCGAGGACACCAGCCAGCTTCACGTCGCCGAGGCCCATGCCCCCCGGGACCAGCACGGCGAGTAGCAGGTAGGCGCCCGTGAGTGCGAACATGCCGATCACTCCGCGGAGCAGGGCGTCCCATTCTCCACTGAGCGCGCTCGCGGCTCCGAGCAGGACGATCAGCACGGGGTACGCAGGGAGGACGACGGCGTTCGGGAGTCGATGTGTGTCCAGGTCGATCATCGTGAGTGCAACGCTGATCGCCATCAGGTAGAGGAGCGCAACGACCACCGGGATCGACGCGGCCTGCCCATCCGCCCTCGAGACGGCGACGGCCCACAGCGCGACGAACGCGAAGAGCAGCCCGGTGCCGAGCTCGACGAGTGGGTACCGCGCGGAGATCGGTGCTCTGCAGTCCCGGCACCGACCACCGAGGACCAGCCACGAGACGACCGGGACGTTGTCGAACGAGCGGATCGCGCGGTGGCACTGCGGGCAGGCGCTCCGCGGACGGACCACTGACATCCCGGCCGGTACGCGGTGGATGACGACGTTCAGGAAGGAGCCGATGAGCAGCCCTGTCACGCCAATGATCGCGGCGAGCGTCATGAGGGGGAGGAGGTCGGTCACGAGTTCGCACTCCCGGACGTCGTGAAGGCGGCCTTCACCTCTCCGACGGTGGTGACACCGTACGTGGTGGTGACGGGGCTGAGGAACTTGGGCGGTGCTGTGTACTTCAAACGTGCGTCGTACTGGTAGTTCTTCACGTAGCCGTTGCTGCCGGACGAGACGATCCCGCGGAATCGCTGTGCGATCGCACCCTTCACGGTGAGGGTGCCGCGCGATCCGCCCCGGTTGTAGTTCTGCACCTGGAACGTGTGGGCTGCCGAGATGATGGCGGCGTCGATCTCTCGACCGGAGTCACCCAGCATCGCGCCGGAGCGCGTGCTGTACGGGTTGTAGACCCAGACCGCGTTCGTCGCCGTGAGTCCGAGGATGTCTGCGCTCGAGTCCACGTACTTCACGTCGCCTGTGACGTACAGGTAGTTCTGCGCCGCGATGGTGAGCTGCCCGTGGAAGTTCCCCTTGACGAACGCGTCTCCGTTCCGGGCACCGTACGCGCACGGTGCCGAACCGAGGCTCGGGGTGGCTTCCCCGGAGAGCGGGTACCCGATCCGGTTGTTGTCGCAGCTGTTGGTGATCGACGCGCTGGACGTGGCGTTCACGTTGGACGGGTCCGACGGGACGTTCTGCACGTAGACGATGTTGTTCGGCGGGACCGGAATCGTCGCGCCGCCCGTGGAGCCGAGCTGCCCGGAGGCACTTCCCGGCTGTCCGCACTGACCGGGGTTCGAACCCCCGGTCGCGTTCGCCCCTGTCGTGTTGGTGTACTTCGTGGCCGGCGACCGCACGGTCATCGTGCCGTCAGAGTTGAACACGATGTTCGTCGGGCCGGTGTAGAGGCAGCCCGGACGGGGAACGATGCTGGGTAGGTCGGACCGGGTCTCCTGCAGCTGCTGCGAGTTCGTCGCCGGCATACCGATCGAGGAAGCGAACGCGGGTTGGTTCACTCCGGCCGGGAAGACCTGTCCCGTGCACGAGCTGTTCAGCGAGTTCTTCGCGGTGTACCGCAGCTTGCCGGCCGCGGGAGCGTACGACGACGTCGGAGTCTCAGTGAACGTTGCATCGCAGATCCGCATGGTGTCGTTCGAGTGCGCCGGCCCGTCGATGACGTCACCGCCACCGAAAGCGATCTCGTCGCACCCGGTCGTGGGTCGCCCCTGGTACGCGTACTTCGTGCACGTGGTCGCGTCGTCGTTGGAGATCTGCGGGTCCTGGATCTCGAGGTCCGTGAAGTACAGGAAGTCGATGAATCCCTGCTGCCGGATCGATGCGACGACGGACCGGACCGCATTGCCGACCATGCCGGTCGACCGGATCTTGATGGTCCCGGAAGAGGGGTACTGCGAGGTGTTGACCTCGTACCGGTAGTACGACGCAGGAGTGTCCGGTGCGGTCACGGGCACCTTGGCCCATGTCCCACTGCTCCCGACCCCGAAGGCAGGGTTGGTCTTGATCGACGGAGGCAGCGCGACCGTGCTCCCCGAACTGTAGGACGAGGCGGGGTTGCCGTACTGGAAGTAGGTGTTGTCGTTCGAGAGGCGTGCCTGGTAGTCGGCGATGCCCGCGTACGCGGCACTGAGCGCGGCGTTGAAGTTCTGATCGGAGTTCGCCTTCACGCGCCCGGAGGTCGCGATGGACAACGACGTGGCGACGAGCGCAACGATCACCATTCCGAAGATGAGCGCGATCACCATAGCGAGACCCTCGTCGTCGCGTGCGCGCGCGAGCCCGAGGCGACGACCGAGCGGGATCATGGCGTCACCGTTCCCGTGGAGAGCAGGTTCGGCAGGCCGACCCGGTTGCTCAGCGTCACGCCGTTGTCAGCCGTCGATCCGTTGTTGGACAGACGGAGGGTGACCCCGACCGACACAATCCCCTTCATCTGTGCGGCGCTCAACGCGCCGGTCGCGTCAGGGATCAGCGCGGCGTTCGACGCGTCGTAGTACGTGAAGAGCGCGCTCTGCCCGGCTGGTGTCGCCGACACCGCCGGCGCAAGCGTCCGGGCCGCCGCGGTGCTCGTGAACCGGTAGTAGGAGGATCCGGCGACGACGGGTTGGCCAGGCACGATGGTCTCGACGAGTCGACGGGACGAGTCCAGACCGAGGGTCACCAACTCGGGACGCGGATCGGGCCCGTTGTTCGCGATGGGGGCGGAGCCGCTGAGGTCGACCGCCGTCGTGAACGTCATCGACTCGGCCTTCGCGGTGGTGAAAGCGGGGGCGTCTGACGCGTTCTGCTGCGGATTGTTCATCGCCGAGTGGAGGAGCCTCGTCATCTCGTTCATGGCGGTCGAGGCCGAACGCGCGTTGGTGTCCGTGGCGTTCGCGAAGGACGTCGCCCGGGTCATGGTCACGAACGTGCCGGACACGACCGCCAGCACGATGGCGAAGATCATGATCGTCACGAGCAGCTCCGCCAGGCTGAGCCCTCGTTCTTCTCGCCGCAGCCGCGCGGAGAAGCGCCGCGCCGCGCCGGTCATACGGCGGTCCTCGGGTCCAGGGTCACGACGTTGTCCTTGCCGGGCAGGAGCGTGCCGATCAAGCTGCCGACGAGGTTCCCGACGGAGATCGGGTTGAAGTTGATCGCGTTCGAGCTCTGAGTGATGGCCCACGTCCCCCACGGGAGTGCGACGGTCATCGAGCCGTCCTTCGTGGTCGCGGCGCGGGTGAACGTGTACGTCATGCCGGCGCTGCAGCCCGGATCGCCGTTGGCAGCAGCCGTCGTCGTCGCCCTGATGGTCGTCGTCGCAGCCTTCACGTTGATCGTGACCGCCCCCATCGCGACGGTCGGGGTCGCGATGGTTCCTCCGGCGGAGGGCACCACCTGAGCAGGTGCTTTACCCGTCCGGTTGTCTGCGCTCTTGGGCCAGGCCATCGGGTCGGTCGAGAGGCACGATCCCCCGGCTGAGCCGTCCGGCGCGAACTTGCCGGCGTAGACGCCATACCCCGACGCGGTCGGACTGAGGTACTGGTCGCTGACCGGAGCGGCGGTCTTGTAGACGCCCAGCGTGCTGACGTAGGACGTCGTGAGGTTCGACGGGAGAACCGCCGCGACTCCGGACGAGTACCGGTTCTGGAAGTCCCACGCCGGGTCGTACGTGAACGCGGCGCCGCCGGAGTCGCCGGCTGCGACGGTGACGGACTTCACCGGGTTCGCGGCCTGGTCCTGGTCCCGGTACTGGCCGGAAGGAGGGCTGAGCGTGACCGTGTACGTGCCGGGGTACACCTTGTTCGCCACGGTGCAGCCATCATCGTTGGTGGCGTCCGGCTGGGATGTCGGATCGAGGGCCTGCGCGGTGTTCCCGGGCACGGAGCTGTCAGGTGCGAGAGTCACGATCACCCCGCCAGTGCCCGCTCCGTTGATGGACTTCACCGAAACGAGCACGGTGCCCAGGGCAGGGTCGTTGATCTTGCTCGTCGGCGACAGGATCGTGTCCGCGGCGATGTTCTGGGTGGCGGACGACTGGCCGGTCCACGACACGCGGATGTTCACTCGGCGGAACAGGAGTGAGCCGTTCCCCGAGCTCGCACTCACGGTGCACCCGGTGTCGGAGCCGTTCGTGTTGATCCACGAGACGGTGCGGGTCACCGTGAACGCAACACTGTCGACCGTGACCGTCGGGTACGTCTTGTTCGACAGGCCGTTGAGGTCGTTCTGCCCGTCGACCCGCGCGACGTCGATGTACTGCTGCGCGAGGTTCGCGGCTTCGACCCGTCCGCGGTTGTCGCCGGTCATCCGGAGGACGAGTGTCGTCGATGCGATCGCTCCCAGGATGATCACGGTGAAGATGAGGAGCGCGATGATGACCTCGACGAGCGTCAAGCCGTCGTCAGACCGGCGGACGCGCTGCAGCGCTCGGCGGATGGCGATCATCGTTCCTCCTCCTGGTGGTTCGTGCGGAGAGGGGCGAGTCGATACGTCATCGACTCGCCCCTCGATCCAGATGGGTCAGCAGCCGGACGGCTTGCCGGTCGAAGCCACAGGTCCCACGACCGCACCCGAGTCGGTGACGTAGAACGCCTTGTTGCCGTCGCTGGGAGCCGTCGTCGTCAGGCAGAACGACCCGTTGGCAGGGGTGCCGCTGTACGCGATGGTGTTGCTGGTCGTCGGCCAGCCGTACTTGCCGAGCTTCGTGGGGCCGAGATCCGCTGCAACCGGACCGCTGCCGTTGTCGGTCGCGTACGCGATCACCGCCGTCTTGGCGTTCGTCAGATCCGACTTGGCGCCGGCGTCCTTCGAGCTGGACTGGATGCCGAGGTACACCGGGATGGCGATCGCCGCGAGGATGCCGATGATGATGACGACCACGAGGAGTTCGATCAGGGTGAAGCCCTTCTCGTCCTGCTCCAGCAGCCCCTTGCGGCGAGCGTCGAGCTTGCCCATGAGAGCGAAGTACATGGTTGTTCCATTCGTTCGAGAATGTGATTGGGAGTTTGTTCGGGGCTGTGCTCTGCCGCCGACCCCAACTGTATGGAGGGCAGATTCACGGCATAATCCCGAGAACGGGGGGGATCGGCGTAGCAAATTGCCCCCAGTAACGGGGGCACATTGCAGCGCACGACCCCCGATGAGGGGATTGTTCGGCGTCAGGTCAGCCGGAGTGCTGGATGACGGAGGAAATCTGGAAGATCGGCATGTACAGCGCGATGATCATGCCGCCGACGACGACGCCGAGGAACGCGATGAGCAGCGGCTCGATCAGTGAGGTCAACGATTCGGTGGTCGCCGTCACCTCTTCGTCGTAGAACTCGGCAATTTTCTCGAGCATCACTTCCATGGATCCGGCATCTTCGCCGACGGCGACCATTTGGGAGACCATGGTCGGAAATACGGTTTCCTCGGCAAGCGGCTCGGCAATGGAGCTGCCTTTCCGCACCGATTCACCGACCCGTTCGAGCGCCCTTTGCACGACGATGTTCCCGGACACCTCCCCGGTGATCTTCAACGCCTGAAGAATGGGAACGCCCGCGCCGATCATGTTTGAGAAATTGCGAGAGAACCGAGCGATCACGATTTTCTTGTTCAGTGCTCCGAACACCGGCAACCGCAACTTCACCGGGTCGAAGAACGACCGCACCGACTCGGTGTTCCGCTTCGCGCGCCACCAGAAGACGAACACGACGATCGCAACAGCCAGGACCGGGCCGACGTAGATCATCGCGTGCGACAGCGAGACGAGCATCTGGGTCGGGAGCGGGAGTTTGCCCCCGAGGCCCTCGAACATCTTCTGGAAGATCGGGACGATGAAGACGAGCATGATGACGACGCTGAGCAGCGACATGATGAGGACCACCATCGGGTAGGTCATCGCAGACTTGATGGTCGTCCTGAGCTTGTACTCCTTCTCGAAGTTCGTCGCGATGGAACTCATCGCCTGGTCGAGGAAGCCACCCGTCTCGCCGGCCCGGATCATGTTGATCATGATCGGCGGGAACTCGACGGGGTACTTCGCGACCGCGTCGGAGAAGGCGACGCCGCGCTCGACGTCGTCGCGGACCTTCTCGAGGATCTCACGCAGTTTTGCGGCCTGCGTCTGGTCGGCGAGGATCGACAGGGTGCGGAGGAGCGACAGCCCGGAGCTGAGCATGGTCGATCCCTGCCGGGCCATGATGGCGAGGTCCTTGAGCTTGACGCCCTTCTCGAACCCGGGAATGCGGATCTCCTTCTGGAGGCCGGTCCCGGGTGTCGCCTCAGCGAGGGAGATCGGCGCGATCCCCATGGTCCGCAGGCGAGCGACCGCAGCGCCCTCGGACGCGGCATCCACCTTCCCCTTGACGAGCTTCCCGGCCCCGTCACGCCCCCGGTAGTCGTAGGCGAGCGACATCAGTGGCCCCCCGAGTACTTGTCACCGAAGTCGATCTCGGACGCCGCGATCGCCGCCGCCGAGGAGTCGGACGGCGATTCGACGCGCTGCACGAGCCGGTCGAAGCCCTCCAGGTCGTGCACCTTCTCGAGCGCCGCCTTCCGCGTGATCGTCCCGACGTTGACGAGCTCCGCGAGGTCCTGGTCCATCGTGTGCATCCCTGCGTCCCGGCCGGCCTGCATCGCCGAGGTGATCTGGTAGGTCTTGCCCTCGCGCACGAGGTTCCCGATGGCCGGGGTGGTCCGCATGATCTCGGTCGCGACGACCCGGCCCGCACCGTTGGCCTTCGGCACGAGCGTCTGGCAGACGACGCCCTCGAGGGTCGCGGCGAGCTGGGTGCGGATCTGTCCCTGCTGGTGCGGCGGGAACACGTCGATGACGCGGTCGATGGTGCCGGGCGCGCTCTGGGTGTGCAGGGTGGCGAACACGAGGTGTCCGGTCTCGGCGGCGGTGAGGGCCACGGAGATGGTCTCGAGGTCGCGGAGCTCGCCGATCAGGATGACGTCGGGGTCCTGACGCAGGACGTGCTTGAGGGCAGCGGCGAAGGAGTGCGTGTCCGCCCCGACCTCGCGCTGGTTGATGATCGCCTTCTTGTGGTCGTGCATGAACTCGATCGGGTCTTCGACCGTGACGATGTGGTCGGCGCGGGTCTCGTTGACGAGGTCGATGAGCGCGGCGAGCGTGGTCGACTTGCCGGAACCGGTCGGCCCGGTGACGAGGACGAGCCCGCGCGGGAGCTTGGCGAACTCGCCGACGTGCTCGGGGATGCCGAGCTGCTTGAGGGTCTTGATCTTGGTGGGGATGATGCGGAAGGCTGCGCCCCAGTTGCCCCGCTGCTGGTAGTAGTTCACGCGGAAGCGGTACTCCGGCGACAGCGAGTACGCGAAGTCGAGTTCCTGCTCGTGGTCGAACTGGCCGGCCTGTTCGACGGACAGCAGGGTCTTGAGCGCGGCGATGACCTTGTTGCGCGCCCAGGGTCCGCCGGGGACGGCCGGTCGGAGCGACCCGTCGACCCGCACGGTGGGGGCCGCGTCGGCGGTGAGGTGCAGGTCGGACGCCCCCTGGTAGACCACCTGGGCGAGCGCGGTGATCAGGTCGGGGTCGGCGACCTCGCGCGCATGACGCGTGAACTTGATCTCCGCCTGGCCGTCGGGTGCGGGCACGTGGGCGATCGGGGCGATCGGGGCGATCGGGGCGACGGTCTGGAGGATCGTGGTCGGTTCGGCGGGCACCACCGGCAGGTGCTGGGTCACCGCATCGGCGTACCCGTAGGACGCGGTCGACGGCGGCACGGCTGCGGGTGGCGTGGCCGGCGCCGCCTGCGGCTGCGCGACCGGCACGGCGACGGGCTCACCGGTCGGGGCGGGCCACCCCGCGACCTCGCCGGTGGGCGCCGGCCACGCGGCCGTGTCGACGGACAGGTCGTGGACCGGGACCTGCGGGGCGGGGGCGACCCGTGCCTCCAGGGCGGGGGAGACGGGCTGCTGCCCGGCGGCAGCGGCAGCGAGGCGTGCGGCGCGACGGCCACCGACCTCGGCGCCGGGACGGCCCGGGTGCCAGCCGGCCACGGGCTCGTCGCCCGGGACGGAGATGTCGTACACGGAGTCGGTCATCGTTCCACTCCCACGCCTACGCGACCACGCGCAGGATCTCGTCGATGCTCGTCATGCCGAGCTGCACCTTCTCCCACCCGTCCTGCCGGAGGGTGAGCATGCCCTGCGCCTGGGCGACGCGGCTGATCTCGGCGCTGGACGCACGTGCGACCGCGAGGCGTTCGATCTCCTCGGTCACGGTCATCACCTCGTGCAGCGCGATGCGGCCGCGGTACCCCGTGTTGGAGCAGACCGCGCAGCCGACCGGGCCGAAGAACTCCGGCACGGCGGTGTCCTCGGTGGGGACGAACCCGAGACCGACGAGCTGTGCCGGCGTGTACTGCGCCGGGGCCTTGCAGCGGTCGCAGAGCCGGCGGGCGAGGCGCTGGGCGACCACGGAGTCGAGCGCCGACCCGACGAGGAACGGCTCGATGTCCATCTCGGTCAGCCGGGTGACCGCCGACGGGGCGTCGTTCGTGTGCAGGGTCGACAGGACCAGGTGGCCGGTGAGCGACGCCTCGATCGCGATCTGCGCCGTCTCGTGGTCGCGGATCTCGCCGAGGAGCACCACGTCCGGGTCGGAGCGCAGGATCGAGCGGAGGGCCGAGGCGAACGTCAGGCCGGCCTTCGGGTTCACCTGCACCTGGTTGATGCCGGCCATCCGGTACTCGACCGGGTCCTCCACGGTGATGACGTTGATCTCCGGGCGGGCGACGGCGTTGAGGGTCGTGTACAGCGTCGTCGACTTGCCGGAGCCCGTCGGCCCGGTGACGAGGATCATCCCGTACGGCTTCGAGTAGGACCGCTGGTACGCCTGGAAGTTCTGCTCCAGCAGGTTGAGGTCCTTCAGGGACATCGACGTGTTCGTGTTGTCGAGGATCCGCATGACGACCTTCTCGCCCCACACCGTGGGGAGCGTCGCGACGCGGAGGTCGATCTGCCGGCCGCCGTGGCGCACCGACATGCGGCCGTCCTGCGGCTTCCGACGTTCGGCGATGTCGATGTCGCTCATGATCTTCAGACGGCTGATGACGCCGTTCTGGATGTTCTTCGGCGCGGGTGCCATCTCGTGCAGCACGCCGTCGATGCGGTAGCGGACCCGCACCTCGTGCTCGCCGGGCTCGATGTGGATGTCGGACGCGTGGTCCTGGATCGCCTGCGAGACGAGCAGGTTCACGAACCGGACGATCGGGACGTCGTCGAGTGCGCCGTCGGTGAGGTCGACCTGCTGCTGGGCCTGGGCGGACGCTTCTTCCTCGAGCGAGGACGTCAGGTCGTTGAGCTCGTCGTCGGCCCGGAGGTACCGGTCCAGGGCCGCGGCGAGGTCGCGTTCGTCGACCTGCAGCGGCTTGACCGGCCGGCCCGAAGCGGTGCGGGCGTCGTCGATCGCGAGCACGTTCGTCGGGTTCACCATGGCCAGCACGAGGGTCTCGCCCTCGAACCCGACGCCGAGGACACCGTGCCGCCGGCAGAGCGCCGCCGGCAGCATCGAGACCGCGGTGCCGTCGACCGGGTAGTCGGTGAGCGGGACGGTCTTCGAGTTGTTCGAGGCGGCGCGGGCGGTGATGTACTGCGACTCGCTCACCACGCCCTGGTCGACGAGGGAGCGGATCGAGCGGTCGTCGATCTCCTCGTCACCGGTCATCGAGTCGAGGTGCTCGATCGGCAGGGCTCCGTTGAGGATGAGGATCTCGGACAGTGTGGCCATGTGCCTCCGAGCCTCCTTCGGGTCGCACGCTGGACGTGGGGTCGCGCGCCGCAGGGGTTCGGCGCCCGACCACGCTACGTCCGCGCAGAACGGCCACCGCAGTCCCACAACGAGGGGGCGAGGGGGTGTTCCGTGGCCCCAGTGCAGGGGTACCGACGGGTACCCGCCCGCGTCAGAGGGCCGTCGACGCGGTGACGTGCACCTCGCCAGCGACGAAGCCGAGGCGCTCGTAGATGCGCCCGGCACCGCTCGGGTTCTCGGCGTCGACGTGGAGCACGGCCGCCGACAGCCCGTCGGCCCGGATCGCCCGCAGCGTGGCGTCGAGGACGATCGGCGCGAGTCCCCGGCCCCGCGCGGACCGAACCACACCGACCCAGTGCACGTACCCGTACGAGCGACCGCGGGCCGCGAACCCCTCCGGGTCGACCTCGACGACCGTGAACGCCACGATCGTGCCGTCGGGGTCGAGCACGACGCGGGACAGGTCGAGCCGGCTCTTGCTCGCGGTGAGGAACCCGCGCCAGTCCGACGCCACCATCGGCTGGGAGCCCCAGTGGTCGCGGAAGGCGTCGTTCTTGGCGTGCCGGAGCGGCTCGATGTCGTCCGTCGTCGCCGCGCGGACGACGAACCCGTCGGGCACGGCCGGTACCGCGGTGTCGTCCCCGTCGCCGAACACCACCTGCATGTCGAGCCAGTTCCGCGTGGGCTCGAACCCGGAGCGCGCGGCGAGCCGGAGCGTCCCCGAACCGCGTGGTGCACCGACCTCGATCGACGCGGGGAGGTCCACGTCGAGTGCCGCGAGCCGCTGTCGCGCCCGGCCCACCTGCCAGGCGAGGACGCGTCGACCGATCCCCCGTCCCCGCAGGTCGGGGTGGACCGCTCCGTCGAGCACCGCACGCGCCGCGGTGACCCGGGAGGGGACGTCGATGACGATGCCGTAGGCCTGCACATGCCCCTCAGCATCGACGCCGACGAGGGTGTCACGGGCGACGTCGAGCCCCTCGGTGGACAGTGTTCGTTCGAAGTCGGCTGTGGAGGGACGAGCGTGCGGGTCGTCCACCGCGGCGGCGGCCACCGCGACGGCGTGCACCGCGGTGAGGTCGTCCGCCGAACCGGCCCGGAACGAGAGCCCACCGACCGGTACCGGGGGTTCGAGGTGGGCCGGGGCAGTGATCCGTTCGCGCAGCGTCGCCATCCCACCAGCCTGCCAGGCAGAAACCGCTCGACGTGCGGGTGCGCCGCGGGACATGATGAGTCATGGACATCACGAGTGTGACCGTGGGGCTGCCCGTCACCGACATCGAGGCGTCCTGCCTCTGGTACGGCGCCGTGTTCGAACGCGCCGAACCCGACCTCGAGCCCGACGAGGGCGTCGCGGAGTACGAGGTCGGCGGCATCTGGATCCAGCTGTACGAGGACGAGGACGCCGAGGAGAACCCGGTGAGCGTCCGCTTCGGCGTCGACGACGTCGCGGCCCAGCACGCTCGCATCGGAGCCCTCGGGATCGACGTCGGCCCCGTCGAGTGCATCGACGGCGCGGTCGACTGGTTCGACGTCCGCGACCCCGACGGCAACGTCCTCAGCCTCTTCTCGCTCGTCGACGAGACCGGCCGCGGATCCGGCCGCGGCAACGGCGCGGGCCGCGCGCTGTAGCCGCCCCCGTCCGGGCGGTGGAACGGGAAGGGCCCCGCATCCTGGCGGATGCGGGGCCCTTCGACGTCACTGGGTTCAGTTGTAGGTACCCGGCGTGAAGTCGTCCGACGAGAAGCTGTCGAAGTCGACGAAGCTCAGGTCGGCGTCCGAGAACGACGAGTCGTCAGCGAAGATGCGGTTCGGGTACCGCTCCGCCTTCGCTTCCTCCGTCGCGTTCACGTCCACGTCGCGGTACCGGCTGAGGCCCGTCCCGGCGGGGATGAGCTTACCGATGATGACGTTCTCCTTGAGGCCGACGAGGTGGTCCTGCTTGCCCTCCATGGCCGCCTGCGTGAGCACGCGGGTGGTCTCCTGGAAGGACGCGGCGGACAGCCACGACTCGGTCGCGAGGGACGCCTTGGTGATGCCCATGACCTCCTGGCGAGCGGAAGCGGTCTTGCGACCCTCCTGCAGCGCCGCACGGTTGAGCGCGTTGTACCGCGAACGGTCCACGAGCTCGCCCGGGAGCAGGTCGGTGTCGCCGTGGTCGACGACGGTGACCTTGCGGAGCATCTGGCGCACGATGACCTCGATGTGCTTGTCGTGGATCGGCACGCCCTGCGAGCCGTACACGTCCTGCACACCGTTGACGAGGTGCTTCTGGACCTCGCGCACACCCTTGACCCGGAGGACCTCCTTCGGGTCGACCGTGCCGGCGATGAACTGCTCGCCGAGCTCGACGTGCTGGCCGTCCTCGATGAGGAGCGTCGCACGCTTGAGCACCGGGTAGATGAACGGCTCGTCACCGTTGTCCGGCGTCAGGATGATGCGACGACCCTTGTCGGTGTCCTCGATCGTGACGCGGCCGGGGGCCTCGGCGATCGGGGACGCACCCTTCGGGGTCCGCGCCTCGAACAGCTCGGTGACACGCGGCAGACCCTGGGTGATGTCGTCGGCCGAGGCCGAACCACCCGTGTGGAAGGTACGCATCGTCAGCTGGGTACCGGGCTCACCGATGGACTGGGCGGCGATGATGCCGACCGCCTCGCCGATGTCGACGAGGTTGCCCGTGGCGAGCGAACGGCCGTAGCACTTCGCGCAGACACCGACGCTGGACTCGCAGGTCAGGACCGAGCGCACCTTGATGCTCTCGACACCGGCCGCGATCAGCTTGTCGATGAGGACGTCACCGACGTCCTCGCCGGCCTCGGCGACGACCGTGCCCTTCGCGTCCACGGCCGGGGTGGCCAGGGTGCGGGAGTACACGGTGTTCTCGACGCGCGGGTCGCGGACCAGCTTGCCGTCGGCGCCCACGGTCGCGATCGGGAGCTCGAGGCCCCTGGTCGTGCCGCAGTCGTCCTCGCGGATGATGACGTCCTGCGAGACGTCCACGAGACGACGGGTGAGGTACCCGGAGTCCGCGGTCCGGAGCGCGGTGTCGGCCAGGCCCTTGCGAGCACCGTGCGTGGCGATGAAGTACTCCGCCACGGTCAGGCCCTCGCGGTACGAGTTGATGATCGGGCGGGCGATGATCTCGCCCTTCGGGTTGTTCACCAGACCACGCATACCGGCGATGTTGCGGACCTGGAGCCAGTTACCACGAGCACCGGACGACACCATGCGGTTGATGGTGTTGTCGACCGGGAAGTTGTCGCGCATCTCCTGCGCGATCTCGTTCGTGGCCTCGGTCCAGATCTTGATCAGGTCGGCGCGACGCTCGGCGTCGGTGATCAGACCCTTGTCGAACTCGCCCTGCACCTTGGCCGCCTGGACCTCGTAGCCCGCGATGATCTCCTTCTTGCGAGGAGGCGTCACGACGTCCGAGAGCGCGACGGTCACACCGGAGCGCGTGCCCCAGTAGAAGCCGGCGTCCTTGATCCGGTCGAGCGCGGCGGCCGTCTCGGTCTTGGAGTAGCGCTCGGCGAGGTCGTTGACGATCGCGGAGAGCACGCCCTTGTCGGTGACCTTCTGGACGAACGGGTAGTTCGCCGGGAGGGTCTCGTTGAAGAGCGCACGGCCCAGGGTCGTCTCGAGCAGGACGGGCTCGCCCTGCACGTAGCCCTCCGGTGCCTCGCCCTCGGCGAACCACACGTCGGACATGCGGATCTTGACCAGCGCGTTGAGGTGCAGCGTGCCCTGGTCCTTCGCGAGGATGGCCTCGGCGACGGAGGAGAACGCACGGCCCTCACCCACGGCGCCCTCGCGGACGGTCGTGAGGTGGTGCAGACCGATGATCATGTCCTGTGCGGGCAGGGTCACCGGGCGGCCGTCGGACGGCTTCAGGATGTTGTTCGAGGCGAGCATCAGGATGCGGGCCTCGGCCTGGGCCTCCACCGACAGCGGCAGGTGCACGGCCATCTGGTCACCGTCGAAGTCCGCGTTGAACGCAGCACAGACGAGCGGGTGGAGCTGGATGGCCTTGCCCTCGACGAGCTGCGGCTCGAACGCCTGGATGCCCAGACGGTGCAGCGTCGGCGCACGGTTCAGCAGCACGGGGCGCTCGCGGATGATCTCCTCGAGCACGTCCCACACCTGCGGACGCGAACGCTCGACCATGCGCTTGGCCGACTTGATGTTCTGCGCGTGCGACAGGTCGATCAGGCGCTTGATGACGAACGGCTTGAAGAGCTCCAGGGCCATCTGCTTCGGCAGACCGCACTGGTGCAGCTTCAGCTGCGGGCCGACGATGATGACCGAACGGCCCGAGTAGTCGACGCGCTTGCCGAGCAGGTTCTGGCGGAAACGACCCTGCTTGCCCTTGAGCATGTCGCTCAGGGACTTCAGGGCGCGGTTGCCGGTACCCGTGACCGGACGACCACGACGACCGTTGTCGAACAGCGCGTCGACCGCTTCCTGCAGCATGCGCTTCTCGTTGTTCACGATGATCTCGGGGGCACCGAGGTCGAGCAGGCGGCGGAGACGGTTGTTGCGGTTGATCACACGACGGTAGAGGTCGTTGAGGTCCGACGTGGCGAAACGGCCACCGTCGAGCTGCACCATCGGGCGGAGCTCCGGCGGGATGACCGGCACGACGTCGAGCACCATCGCGGCCGGCGAGTTGCCGGTGGCGAGGAAGGAGCTGACGACGCGCAGACGCTTGATCGCGCGGATCTTCTTCTGGCCCTTGCCCTCGGCGATCTGCAGGCGCAGCGCCTCGGCCTCGGCGGCCAGGTCGAACGCCTCGAGCCGCAGCTTGATCGCCTCGGCGCCCATGTAGGCGTCGAAGTAGATCCCGAAGCGGTCCTGGAGCTCGTGGAAGACGGCGTCCTCGGGCTTGAGGTCGCCCACCTTGAGGTTGCGGAAGTCCTCCCACACGCGCTCGAGGCGGGTGATGTCCTCGTCGAACGACTTGCGGACCTGGGACATCTCCTTCTCGGCGGTGTCCTTGGTGCGGCGCTTGACGTCGGCCTTGGCGCCTTCCTCCTCGAGCGCTGCGAGGTCGTCCTCGAGCTTCTTGAGGCGGTCGGCGATGATCGAGTCGCGCTGGCCCTCGAGGTTCTTGATCTCGAGGCGCATCTCGTTCTCGAGACCCGGCATGTCCGCGTGGCGGCCCTCTTCATCGATGTCGATGATCATGTACGCCGCGAAGTAGATGACCTTCTCGAGGTCCTTCGGCGCCATGTCGAGGAGGTACCCGAGGCGCGACGGGACGCCCTTGAAGTACCAGATGTGCGTGACGGGCGCGGCGAGCTCGATGTGGCCCATGCGCTCACGGCGGACCGAGGACTTGGTGACCTCGACGCCGCAGCGCTCGCAGACGATGCCCTTGAACCGGACACGCTTGTACTTGCCGCAGGCGCACTCCCAGTCGCGGGACGGACCGAAGATCTGCTCGCCGAACAGACCGTCCTTCTCGGGCTTGAGGGTGCGGTAGTTGATGGTCTCCGGCTTCTTGACCTCGCCGTACGACCACTGGCGGATGTCCTCGGCCGTGGCGAGACCGATCCGCAGTGCGTCAAATGAAGTTGCTTCGAGCAATGTTCTTCTCTCTAGCTGGATTCGTTACGAGTACGGGCGGGATCAGATGTCGTCGACGGACGACGACTCGAACCGCGAGGAGATGTTGATGCCGAGCTCTTCGGCGGCACGGAAGACCTCGTCGTCCGTGTCGCGGAGGCTGACCGCCTGGCCGTCGGCCGAGAGGACCTCGACGTTCAGGCAGAGCGACTGCATCTCCTTCATGAGGACCTTGAACGACTCCGGGATGCCGGGCTCCTGGATGTTCTCGCCCTTGACGATCGCCTCGTAGACCTTCACGCGGCCGAGGATGTCGTCGGACTTGATCGTCAGGAGCTCCTGGAGGGCGTAGGCGGCGCCGTACGCCTCGAGTGCCCACACCTCCATCTCACCGAACCGCTGTCCACCGAACTGCGCCTTACCACCCAGCGGCTGCTGCGTGATCATCGAGTACGGACCGGTCGAACGGGCGTGGATCTTGTCGTCGACCAGGTGGTGCAGCTTGAGGATGTACATGTAGCCGACCGAGACGGGCTCCGGGAACGGCTCGCCGGAGCGGCCGTCGAAGAGCTGCGCCTTGCCGGACGAACCGATCAGGCGCTCGCCGTCGCGGTTCGGGAGCGTGCTGTCGAGGAGGCCCTCGATCTCACGCTCGTACGCACCGTCGAACACCGGGGTGGCGACCTTCGTGCCGGGCTCCGCGCTGCGAGCGGCCTCGGGGAGGGCGGATGCCCACTCCTGGATGCCCTCGACGTTCCAGCCCTGCTTCGCGAGCCACCCGAGGTGGATCTCCAGGACCTGGCCGAAGTTCATGCGGCCGGGGACGCCGAGCGGGTTGAGCACGATGTCGACCGGGGTGCCGTCGGCGAGGAACGGCATGTCCTCGACCGGCAGGATCGTCGAGATGACGCCCTTGTTGCCGTGACGACCGGCGAGCTTGTCGCCCGCGGTGATCTTGCGCTTCTGGGCGATGTAGACGACCACGCGCTGGTTGACGCCCGAGCCGAGCTCGTCGTCGCCGTCCTGCGCGTCGAACACCTTGACGCCGATGATCGTGCCCTCTTCACCGTGGGGCACCTTGAGCGAGGTGTCGCGGACTTCGCGCGACTTCTCGTTGAAGATGGCGCGGAGGAGGCGCTCTTCGGCGGAGAGCTCGGTCTCGCCCTTCGGCGTGACCTTGCCGACCAGGATGTCGCCGGGGCGGACCTCGGCACCGATGCGGATGATGCCGCGCTCGTCGAGGTCGGCCAGGAGGTCCGGGCTGACGTTCGGGAGGTCGCGGGTGATCTCCTCCTTGCCGAGCTTCGTGTCGCGGGCGTCGACCTCGTACTCCTCGATGTGGATCGAGGAGAGCGTGTCGTCCTTCACGAGGTTCTGCGACAGGATCATCGCGTCCTCGTAGTTGTAGCCCTCCCACGGCATGAACGCGACGAGGAGGTTCTTGCCGAGCGCGAGCTCGCCGTTCTCCGTCGCGGGGCCGTCGGCGATGACCTCGCCCTGCTCCACACGCTCGCCGGCCGAGACGACCACGCGGTGGTTGTAGCTCGTGCCCTGGTTCGAGCGGTCGAACTTGCGCAGGTAGTAGGTCTGCGTGCCGCCCTCGTCGAGCTGCAGGGTCACGGCGTCGGCCGAGACCTCGGAGACGACACCGGCCTTGTCGGCGGTGACGACGTCACCGGCGTCGATGGCGGTGTAGCCCTCCATGCCGGTGCCGACGAGCGGCGACTCGGAGCGGAGGAGCGGCACGGCCTGGCGCTGCATGTTCGCACCCATGAGGGCGCGGTTCGCGTCGTCGTGCTCGAGGAACGGGATGAGCGACGTCGCGACCGACACCATCTGGCGCGGGGAGACGTCCATGTAGTCGACCTCGTCCTTGCCGACGAGCTCGACCTCGCCGCCCTTCTTCCGGACGAGCACCTTGTCGTCCTGGAAGTGGAAGGAGTCGGTGAGCGGGGCGTTCGCCTGCGCGACGACGAAGTCGTCCTCCTCCGAAGCCGTGAGGTAGTCGATGGTCGTGGTGACCTGACCGTTCACGACGCGGCGGTACGGCGTCTCGATGAAGCCGAAGGAGTTGATCCGACCGAAGGACGCGAGCGAACCGATCAGGCCGATGTTCGGGCCTTCCGGGGTCTCGATCGGGCACATGCGGCCGTAGTGCGACGGGTGGACGTCACGGACCTCGACGCCGGCACGCTCACGGGACAGACCACCCGGGCCGAGGGCCGAGAGGCGACGCTTGTGCGTCAGGCCCGCGAGCGGGTTGTTCTGGTCCATGAACTGCGACAGCTGGGAAGTCCCGAAGAACTCCTTGATCGCGGCGACGACCGGACGCACGTTGATGAGCGTCTGCGGGGTGATCGCCTCGATGTCCTGCGTGGTCATGCGCTCGCGGACGACGCGCTCCATGCGGGACAGACCCGTGCGGACCTGGTTCTGGATGAGCTCGCCGACGGCGCGGATGCGACGGTTGCCGAAGTGGTCGATGTCGTCCACGTCGAGGCGCAGCTGCACCGGCTCGCCGTCGCGGACGCCGTCGAGCGTGGTCTTCTCGGCGTGCAGCGAGACCAGGTACTTGATCGTGCGGACGATGTCCTGCACGGTCAGGACCGAGTCGCTCAGCGGCGCGTCGATACCGAGCTTGCGGTTCACCTTGTAGCGGCCGACCTTCGCGAGGTCGTAGCGCTTCGGGTTGAAGTAGAAGTTGTCGAGGAGCGCACGCGCGGCCTCGGCGGCGACCTGCTCGCCCGGACGCAGCTTGCGGTAGATGTCCTTGAGCGCCTCTTCCTTGGTGAGGATGGCGTCCTTCTCGAGGGTCGACTCGATCGACGCGAAGCCCTTGAACTCGTCGAGGATCTCCTCGCTCGTCATGCCGAGCGCCTTGAGGAACACGGTGACCGACTGCTTGCGCTTGCGGTCGATGCGCACGCCCACCTGGTCGCGCTTGTCGATCTCGAACTCGAGCCAGGCACCGCGCGACGGGATCACGCGGGCGGAGTAGATGTCCTTGTCGGAGGTCTTCTCCTGCTGACGCTCGAAGTACACGCCCGGGGAACGGACGAGCTGCGAGACCACGACACGCTCGGTGCCGTTGATGATGAACGTGCCGCGCTCGGTCATGAGCGGGAAGTCGCCCATGAACACGGTCTGCGTCTTGATCTCACCGGTCATGTGGTTCATGAACTCGGCGTTGACGTAGAGCGGCGCGGCGTAGGTCTTGCCACGCTCCTTGCACTCGTCGATCGAGTACTTCGGGTCCTCGAGCTCCGGCGACGTGAAGCCGAGCTGCATGGTCTCGCCGAGGTCCTCGATCGGGGAGATCTCCTCGAAGATCTCCTCGAGCCCGGAGTGCAGTGCGAGATCGGTGCGACCCTGCTCCTGCCCTTCGGCGAGGCGGGCCTTCCAGACGTCGTTGCCGACGAGCCAGTCGAAGCTCTCCGTCTGGAGTGCGAGCAGATCAGGAACCGTGAGGGTGTCCGTGATCTTGGCGAACGAGAGTCGCGAGTGGTTGCGACCGTTCTTGGGGTTGGTGGATGCGTTGGGCGCAGCAGCCAAGGGTTTGACCTCCGGTAGGCCCCGTCGGGCCGGTACTGACGAGCAGCACGTAGGTGAGTGGATTGACGCTTCGGCGCACCCTCGACGACACGCGATCACGGCCGCCGCGGGAGCGAGGGACCGTGTGCGATGATCTGGGTGAGCGGTACCCGCCGACATATACGGGTCCGGCTTCACCAGGGCGGGCGTCGACCGCAATATGACGACACGGATGCCAGGGAGCGCGAACTGTCATCATAGGTCGGTCCCGTGCGCGGTGTCCAGTCCTGGCTTGACCGAATTCGTCAGTGCCGTGTATAAGCCCGTGGACGGACCCGGCATTCCCGCGACGAGGCCGCGTCGGACCGCGTCAGCGCAGGGCGCCGAGCGCCGCTTCCGGACGGCGCATCCGCACGAACGTCACGCGCCCGCGGTCGTCGGTGATCTCGATCCCGCGCCCCGGCGTGAGGATCAGTGCCCGCACGCCCCGGCCGAGTCGGAGGCCGATCCCGCCGTACGTGCCGGCGTCGGCCTCCGCGACCCGCACGTCGACGATCCGGCGCCGCGGGATCCGCCGTGCGGGCAGCGGCCGGAAGTGCAGGACGACGTGCGTGTCCGTCAGCGTGATCCCGGTCCGCGCGACGAGGAGCAGGACGCCGACCGCGACGCCGACCAGACCGGGCACGACCAGCGCCGCCTCGGGCGCTTCGCCCGGCCAGCCGAGGACGGCCGCGACGAGCCCGAGGCCACCCACCAGCAGCACCCCGCCGACGGCGCGCATCCAGGTCGGCGCCGCGTCGTGCTCGGTGTGCGCGGCCACCGGACGGGAGGCGCGGGTCGTCACGACCGGTCGGGCGGCGGTGACGAGTCGGGACGTCGGGACGCTGACGGTGTCGGTCATGGGTTCGGGCTCCTGCGGATTCGTGGTCCGGTGTGCTGCACGCGTATTTTACATTGCGCACACAATGTTCACAATGGTCGGCGCAAGCACTCGGCCATCGGCGGCGCGCCGGGAACACAGAGGGAACCGCACGCGTCGGCGACGCGCACACGGAGCCGGCAGTGGGGTGCCGGACGGGCGCGCCGCGGTCACGGTCGAGGTGCGGAACCGCGAGGTGTGGGGCACTGCGCGGTTCGACGCACCGAAGGTGACGACCCCGGAACGATAGGCGACGACCCTTGGCGTCCGCTGGCCGTCCATGTGTACGCATTCACCTGGGGCGCGCCAGGGGCTGCCGGACGGGTCCCCGGGGTCAGCGGAGGACGAGGGCGACGGCCTCCGCGCGGGTCCGGACGCCGAGCTTCGTGAAGACCTGGTTCACGTACGACTTCACCGTCGGCACGGTCAGGAAGAGCTCCGCGGCGATCTCCGGGTTCGAGCGGCCGTCGGCGATGCGCTCGAGGACGTCGGCCTCGCGCGGCGTCAGCTCGGGGAACCGCGTCCGCAGTCCGACCGGTGCCGCGGTCGGCGCCCCCGTCGCGCCGCCGTCGAGCCGGGCGACGAGCCGTGCGACGACGGTCGCGTCGAACGTGGACTGCCCGGACGCCACGGCACGGATCGCCGTCGCGATCTCGGCCCGTCCGGCGTCCTTCGTCAGGTACCCGCGGGCACCGGCCCGGAGCGCGGTGACGATCGACTCGTCGTCCGCGAACGTCGTGAGGACCAGGACCGCCACTCCCGGGTGGGCCCCGGTGATCCGTTCGGTCGCGGTCGGACCGTCCATCACGGGCATCCGCAGGTCCATCAGGACGACGTCGGGTGCCGCCCGGTCGACGGCGGCGACGGCCTCGGCCCCGTCCGACGCCTCGCCCACGACCTCGAGGTCCGGCACGAGCGACAGCACCGTCACCAGGCCGTCACGCACGATCGCCTGGTCGTCGACGACGAGGACCCGGATGGTCACGCGCGGTCCCCCTCGGCCGCGACGGGGTCGACGGGCAGGTGCATCGCGACGACGAACTCGTCGTCCGAACGCTCCGCCTCGACCGTCGCGCTGCTGCCGAGCTCCTGGAAGCGCTCGCGCATCCCGAGCAGGCCGTGCCCACCGCCGGCGAGCGGGTTCGCGACGACGACGTCCACGGCGTCGCCGTCCCGGATGACGGACAGGGACACGGGACGGCCGGGAGCGTGCCTGCGGGCGTTGCTCAGCGCCTCCCGGACGACCTGGACCACGGCGGCACGGTGCGACGCATCGAGGTCGGCGAGCGTCTCGTCGCCCTGCGTCACGACGTCGCCGCCGAACGAGCGGTGCGCCTCGACGAGGGCGGTCAGGCCCGTCGCCGGGTCGGCTGACGGACGGGAGGCGCGGCGCGGCGCCGTCGTGTCCGGTGCGGCGGTCGACGTGGCCGGTCCGGGATCCGCGTCGTCGCGGAGGGCGTGCACGGCACGCCGCGCCTCGGCGAGCCCCTCGGCCGCGAGGGTCCTGGCCTCCGCCGCGCGCTTCGTCGCGTCCTCGACCCGACCGGCCTCGAGGAGCGCCTCGACCGCGTCGAGCTGCAGGACGAGCCCCCCGAGGGAGTGCGCGAGCACGTCGTGGATGTCCCGCGCCGCCCGGGACCGGTCGGCCAGGAGCTCGGCGCGCTGTTGTTCCCGCTCGGCCTCGCGTGCGCGCTGCGCGGCCAGCCGGAGTTGGCGGCGACTGAAGCCGATCAGGACGCCGAGGAGCAGGCCGCCGCTCGTGCCGAGGACGAACTGCACCGTCGCGTGCTCGATCGTGGCGGTCACGGCGATCACCACGACCGCGGCGAGCGCCACGACGGACGCGGTCCAGATCGGCACCCGGAGGTTCGCCCCGATCAGGACGATCCCCACGATCGCGGGGACGATCATCAGCGAGTCCGTCGGCACCACGGTCAGGGACCCGGCGGCGACCATCACGACGCCCGCCACCGCGAGCACCCGTGGCGTCCGCCCGAACTCGCGCAACCCCCACGCGGCGAGCGCCACCGCGCCGACCACCCACACCCACGCGGGGTGGTGCAGGGCGATGCCGTTCCGCACGAACCAGAACGCGACGACCGCGATGCCGAGCGCGTTCAGCCCCCACGCCGCGCTCGACCGCGACCGGCCTCCGGGGAGGTCGGTCGGGTCCTGGCCGGTCAGCAGGGTCACCGGACCATCATGCCGCGCGTCCGACGGTCGCCGCGGGGGATGCGCTGGTCGACGACGAGCGCGCGGGCCGCCCGGTTGATCGCGAGCATCAGCAGGATCGTCCCGGTCGAGGTGAGGAGGTGCGCACCGAGGTGGCCGCCGAGGACGTCGAGCCCGACGCGCACGACGATGAGGACGATCCACAGGGCGGCACCGAGCCCCCCGGTGCGGGACTGGATCGTGCGGCCCTTGCTGTCCGGGGTGGCGACGGTGCGGAAGCGGGTGATGCTCCCCATGGTGAGGCCGACGCCGATGCTGACGAGTGCCTCGATGCCGAGGAACACGACGTCCGTGGTGGTCGCCGTGGCCGTGCCCTGGGCGAGGACGACCACGCCGATGATCCCCATGACGAGGGGGGTGCGCCAGATCCGCGCGGGGTCGAGGTACTGCCAGGTCGCCTGGCGGTAGCCGAGGAACACGACGAGGGCGACCCCGATGAGGATGTTCGCGACGAGCTGGACCGACATGGTGTGTGCCTTTCGATGAGGTCCGGCGGGGCGCTCCCGACCGGTGAGACCAGCCTCGTTCGGCGGCCTCCGCGGGCACACCAACCAGGGGTGGGGACGCGGGTGGTGATCGCGGTGGTGTTCGATTGGGGTCATGGCTGATGCGTTCGACGGGTTCCGGATCGGTGCGGGGTACGCGGTCGTCGAGCCGGACCGGCACCGGCCGGGTTCGTTCACGCTCGTGGTCGACGGGACGCCGCAGTCGCACGTCGACCTCGACGACCCGACACACCTGGCGTTCGAGTACATCCGGCGGATCGGGCACGCCATCGACCTGCTGCCGGCCGGGCCGATCACGGCGCTGCACCTCGGTGCGGGTGCGCTCACCCTCCCCCGGTACGTCGCGGTGACGCGGCCGGGCTCGCGGCAGCAGGTCGTCGAGTTGGAACGGGACCTCGTCGACCACGTGCGCGAGGCGCTGCCGTTCCCCCGCGGGGCCTCGATCCGGGTGCGGTACGGCGACGCGCGGGAAGTCCTCACGAAGCTGCCGGCGGGTCTCCGGGGCACGGTCGACCTGGCCGTGGTGGACGTGTTCGGCGGCTCGCAGATCCCGGCGCACGTGACGAGCATCGAGTTCTACCGGTCCGTGGCGGAGTTCCTGTCGCCGACCGGCATCGTCGCCGTGAACGTGGCGGACGGGGCCGGGTTGGCGTTCGCCCGGGGCCAGGCGTCGACCCTGCGGGCCGTGCTGCCGTCGGTGGCGGCGGTCGCGGACACCGGGATGCTGAAGGGGCGTCGGTTCGGGAACATCGTGCTGCTCGGGTCACCGACCGACCTGCCCGTGGCGGACATGCCGCGGCGGTACTCCTCGGACCCGATGCCGGCGAAGGTCGTGCACGGCGCCGAGCTCCGGTCGTTCATCGCCGGGGCGCCGATCGTCACCGACCAGACGGCGGTCGCGTCGCCGGAGCCGAACCGGAGCGTCTTCGGCGGCTGACACGACCCGGGCGGTCCGAGCCGGACACGCGCAGGACGTGACTGCCAGGATGGGGCGGACGACCGCGCAGGCGCGCGACCGAGCGAGGGGATCTCCCGATGACGAACGACGACCGGAGCAACGACGACCGGACCGGCGACGGCCAGGTCCCGAACTGGGGCGACCCCCGGCAGGAGCCGGTGGCGGACGCACCCCGGTACGGCGAGCGGGCCGAACCGGCACCGGCGGAGGCCCCGCGGTACGGCTCGACCGAGTACGCCGAGCAGCAGGGGCGGTACGGGCGGCCGGACGACCCGCAGCCGCAGTACGGGCAGCAGCAGTACGGCCAGCAGCCGTACGCCGCGGCCTCGGCGCCGACGAGTGCGGGCGCGCCCGCGTGGCAGGGCTACGAGGAGCCCGCGCGCAAGAAGAAGACGGTGGGCGTCGTGGCGTTCGTCCTCGGTCTCGTCGCCCTCGTGCTCGGTGTGGTCGTCGGGTACCTCTTCGGTACGGCGATCGTGCACAGCCAGGCCTTCGACGACGTCCTCCGGAACGGCGGGTCGACGACCCCCGACTCCTCCGCGTTCAGCGACCTGCAGGGGTCGCCGGAACTCGCCACCGCGGGTGGCCTCGCGATCCTGGGGTCGGCCCTCGGGATCTGGAGCATCGTCCAGGGCATCATCGCCATCGTGACGAAGCGTGGTCGCGCCTGGGGTGTCATCGGTCTGATCCTCGCCGTCCTCGGTCCGATCGCCCTCTTCGTCGTGTACGCGGCCGTCGCCGCCGCTGCGGTGGCGAACTCGGGGGTCACCCCGTAGCGGCACCGCGCCCCCGGGACGGCCCGTCGTGCACCCGCACGGCGGGCCGTTCCGCGTCCGGACCCGGCCGCTCCGTGCCCCCCGTGCGCGTGGCACCGCTCACTCACGGCTGCGCGTGGTTACCCTCGAACCGATGTCCCTCCCGCCCGACGACCGCCAGCAGCCCGACCGCCTCGACCGCGCCCGGGAACCGCGCCATGCAGCGCCCGTGACGGCCGGCGTCAGCCCGGGCAGCACCTTCGCCCCGATCAGCCTGCGCCCCGCCGTCGACGCCGACGCCGTGCAGCAGCGGCTCCGCGACCTCGGGCAGAGCCGCAGCACCGAGGCCCTCGCCGAGCGTGCCGAGCTCCTCCGTCTGCTCGGACGCCTGGACGAGTCGCTCGTCATCGCCGAGGAGGTCTTCCGGCTGACGATGTTCACCGGGGAGCGCTCGGACAAGGTCGCCGCCCGGATCCGTCGGGCGCACGTGCTGCACGACCTCGGACGGTACGAACGTGCCGCGACCGAGTCCGCCCTCGCCCGGGACACCGCGCGCACCGAGGAGTGGCCGGAGCTCGAGGGTGCCGCCGCCGAGCTCGAGGGGTGGTCGCTGTTCGAGCTCTCCCGCTTCGAGGAGGCCCGTTCGGCGCTCTCCCGGGCGTACCAGGCGTTCCGCCAGGCCGGGGCACCGTCCGAGCGCACCGAGGCGCTCCGCACCGCCGTGGAGGCCGCCCTGCGCGCCTCCGTCGCCCACCCCGCCCCCTCGGAGGACAAGCCCCGCACCGCGCGCGAGGTCGCCGCACGTCGCGCCGAGGAGGACGAGCCGAAGACCCGCGTCGCCGAGCCGGTGAAGCAGGTCCCGCCGATCCGTCGTCGGGTGCTCGGTGCCCCCGACGCCGCCCGCACCGACGCCGACGACATCTGGGGCCGGATCGCCGCACGCGCCGCGCAGAAGGGCCAGGCCGGCCGGGACGAGCTCGACGACGACCGGCGGTGACGACGCTCGACGCGGTCCGGACGCGGGCCGAGCAGCTCATGGCGGCGCACCTCGGACCGGGGAGCTGGTCGTTCGCGTTCGACCACGCGAAGACCCGGGCCGGACAGTGCGACTTCGCCAGGCGACGCATCACGGTGAGCCGCCACGTGGCCGTCCGGATCTCCGAGGCCGACGTCGACCAGGTGCTGCTGCACGAGATCGCCCACGCGCTGGCCGGTCCCCGCGCGGGACACGGTCCGCGGTGGCGCCGCACGGCCGCGTCGCTCGGGTACACCGGCTCCCGACTGTACGACGGCCCGGTCGCGAGCGAACTCGCGCCGTGGGTGGGGACGTGCCCGTCGGGCCACGAGCACTTCCGCTACCGCACACCGACGCGTCCCCTGGCGTGCGCTCGGTGCTCCCGGCGGTTCGACCCGCGCAACGTCATCTCGTGGAGCCGACGAGCCGTTCCGGCGCAGCGGGGTACCGCATGACCGCGCGACCGCTCGGAGGCGCGCCGGTAACCCGTTAGCCTGGGCGGATGCACACGGGGCAGCACATCCGAACGGACGCCGGTACCTCCTGGTTCTTCGACGCCGGCCGGATCGCCCTCGACTTCGCGCACACCGGCGGGTTCGCCGACGACGCGGACGGACGTCGGCCGCGTGCCCAGCTCGGCGAGCTCCTGATGACCCCGGCCGACCTGGACGAGTGGCTCACCGACCACACCGAGCCGATCGACGTCGGGGCCACGGCCCGCGAGCTGCAGGACGCCCGAGCGCTCCGCGCCGCGATCGCCCGGCTCGCGGTCGCCGCGGCCCCCGCCCCAGCCAGCACCGCGGCCGAACGCACAGCTGTGGCTGCCGGCCTCCGCGCCGGGACCGGCCGCACGCGCCCCGCGCCCGACGACATCGACACGGTGAACCTGTTCGCCGCCCTGCCGGACGTGCCCCCGAGCCTCCCGGGTGGTCGACGACGGGCCGGTGCCAACCGCGTGCGCCTCGCCCAGGCGCTCTCGAGCGTCGCGCGCGACGCGGTGTCGCTCTTCACCGAGGTCGGGTTCGACGACGTCGCGGCCGACGGCCAGCCCACCCGCCTGAGCCGTTGCTCGGCGGACGACTGCGGCCTGGTCTTCTACGACTCGTCCCGCGGCGGCACACGGCGGTGGTGCTCGATGCAGCGCTGCGGCAACCGCGCGAAGGTGCGGGCGCACCGCGCACGCCGCGCCACCGCCTGACCGCGCACCACCCGACCGCATCTCGCGACGCGTCGAATCCGAGGATTCGGTGCGCCGAATCCTCTGGCATGCTGGTGGCGTGACCGACACGACGACCCCGCCACGCGCCCCGTCCGCGAGTCCCCGCCGTCGCGCCGCGGGCATCACGCTGCTCGGCCCGGCCTTCGTCGCCGCGATCGCGTACGTGGACCCCGGCAACGTCGCCGCGAACCTCACCGCCGGGGCGCAGTACGGCTACCTGCTGCTCTGGGTCCTCGTCGCCGCCAACGCGAGCGCCGTCGTGGTGCAGTACCTCTCCGCCAAGCTCGGGGTGGTGACCGGGAAGTCCCTGCCGGAACACCTCGGGCTGCGGATGCGACGGGCCCCACGGCTGCTGTTCTGGGCGCAGGCCGAGGTCGTGGCGGCGGCGACCGACATCGCCGAGGTGATCGGCGGCGCGCTCGCCCTGCACCTGCTCTTCGACGTCCCGCTCGTCGCCGGCGGGGTGACCACCGGAGTCGTCTCGATGCTCGTCCTCATGCTGCACAGCCGTCGCGGCACACGGACGTTCGAGGGCGTCGTCACCGCCATGCTCGCCGTGCTGACGATCGGGTTCTGCGCCGGGCTGCTCTTCGCGCAGGTGTCGCCCGGGGAGCTCGTCGCCGGACTCGTGCCCCGGTTCGAGGGCTCCCGGTCGGTGATGCTCGCGGCGTCCATGCTCGGTGCGACCGTGATGCCGCACGCCGTGTACCTGCACTCCGCGCTTGCCCGGGACCGCCACGGCGACGTCCCCGCCGGGCCGGAACGCCGACGGGTGCTCGTCGCGACGCGGTGGGACGTCGGGCTCGCCCTCGTCGTCGCCGGGGGCGTGAACATCTGCATGCTCGTGCTCGCCGCGGCGACGCTGCCGGGGGTCGCCGGGACCGATTCGATCCCGGGTGCGCAACGCGCCATCGCCGAGCACGTCGGCCCGGTCGTCGGTGTCCTGTTCGCGGTCGGCCTGCTCGCGTCCGGACTCGCCTCGACCTCGGTGGGCTGCATGGCCGGCGCCGAGATCATGCACGGACTGCTGCACGTGCGCGTCCCGCTGGTGGTCCGGCGGCTGGTGACCCTCGTCCCGGCGATCGTGCTGCTCGCCGTGAACGCCGACGCCACGATGCTGCTCGTGGCGAGCCAGGTCGTGCTGAGCTTCGGGATCGCCTTCGCGATCGTGCCCCTCGTCGTCTACACGTCACGCCGGAGCGTGATGGGGGCGGACGTCAACGCGATGACCACCCGCGTGGTGGCGGGGGTCATCGCGTCGGTGATCGTCGCGTTGAACGTGGCGCTGGTCGCGCTCACGCTCGCCGGATGAGCGGCGCCCGCGGATTCGACGTCAGTCGACGTCAGTCGACGACCTTGACGTCCTTCCAGAACGCCACGTAGCCCGAGTAGTCCTTGCCGACGCGGTCGAACGACGAGGGGATCGGCGTCGGGTACGACCACGCGCGGTCCTGCAGCGCCTGACCGTCGACGTTCACCGTGTAGTACTGCGTGTCGCCCTTCCACGGGCAGTGGTACTGGGTGGGGCTCTCGGTGAACAGCTCGGACTTCACGCTCGACGGCGGGAAGTACCAGTTGCCCTCGATCTGGATGAGGTCCTCCTGCGGGGCCTCTGCGATCACGGTGTCTCCGACGACTGCCTTCATGGCACGCTCCTTCGCTCGATGCGGTACCGGATGTCGTGGCGAACGCTACGCGCGCGTGCTCGATTCCCGCAGGGTGACGAGGTCGGCCGGTGCGGCGAGCGCCGCGCGCACCACATCGGGCCCGAGCGCGGCGGCGGCCTCGGACGCGCTGACCAGGTGCTTCACGGCGCGCCGGAGCCCGGTGTAGGCCGCGCACGCCGCTGCGGCCTCGGGCGAGGTGTGGTCGATCCCGACCTCGACGAGCGCGTCGACGACCGCGCCGGCGGCCAGGAGGTCCTCCACCGCGAAGTCCGGTGCGTCGGGCACGTCGGCCGCTTCACCGGCGGCCTCCGCCGCGTCGTCGCCCGGTGCGTGGTGGCGTCCGGCGGCGACGATCGCGACGATGCACCGGTCACCGCGTCCGGCCTGGAGGCGCGTCACGCGTTCGGCGACCGCGGCCGCGTTGCCGAGGTGGCCGAGCACCACCTCCGGGCCGTCGGGCAGCTGCGCGGTGACCGTCCGGAGCGCACGTCGGCGCTCCCGGTCGTCCTGGGCGGCGGTCGCCGGGAGGACGTCGACCCAGACGAGCAGGTGGGCGTCGGCGGCGGCGCGGGAGGCGCCACCGGTCCCCCATGCGAACCGGACCTGGTACTGCTGCTGCGTGCGTGCTGCCACCCGAGTCACGATAGCCGCCGGGAGGACCCTGACCTTTTCCACAGGTGCACCCCCGTCGAGACTCCGCCCGGGTCGGCGACCGTAGGATTCCATGCCATGGAGATCGCCCCCGCACCCACCCTGACCGGCGACCGCGTGACGCTCGAACCCCTCGGGGCGGAGCACGCGGACGACCTCCGGGCGGCGGTCGCGGACGGCGACCTCTGGCGCACCTGGTACACCTCGATCCCCGCGCCGGCGCAGGTCGACGACGAGATCGACCGGCGGCTCGCGGAGCAGTCGGCGGGTCGCATGGTGCCGTTCGCGGTGCGGGACCGCCCGACCGGGCGCGTGGTGGGGTCGACGACCTTCCTGCACCCCGACACCGGGAACCGGCGCGTGGAGATCGGGGCGACCTTCCTGTCCCGGTCCTCGCAGCGCTCGGGCATCAACACCGAGGCGAAGCTGCTCATGCTGTCGCACGCCTTCGACGTCTGGCAGTGCATCGCGGTCGAGTTCCGGACCCACTGGCACAACGCGCAGTCCCGCGCCGCCATCGCGGCACTCGGGGCGAAGCAGGACGGCGTGCTCCGGAACCACTCGGTCGGGCGGGACGGCACGCTCCGCGACACCGTGGTCTTCTCGATCATCGCCTCCGAGTGGCCGACCGTCCGGCTGTCACTGGCCGAGCGGCTCCGCCGGCACGACCGGGCCGAGGGCTCACGACGCCGGTCGGCCCGGCACGCCTGACCGGAGCGCCCGACCCGCCCGCGTTCACAGCGTGTGGCGGACGTCCCGGTCACCGAGCGGCTGGACGGGACGCGCGGTGCCCTCGTGGGCGGCCTCGAGCGCGGCGAGCTGCTCGTGGCCGAGCTCGACCGGCTGCTCGAGGACGATCCACCGCACGCCCTCGGTGCACGGCGGCGTGGTGAGCGAGCCCTCGTACGTGGCGAACGACCGCGACGTCGGCAGCATCGACTCGACGTCGAGCCTGCTGGTCCGCCCCGCGTCCCCCGTGGCGCCCGCGACGAACGCGTCGTAGGCCGGGTTGTGCGCGCCCCGTTCCGCGAGCACGCCGACCACCGTCAGGCGACCCGCCGCGTCGGTGTGCACGAAGTGGAACTCGGCCGCGGACGCCTCGCCCTGCACGGTGTGCTCCGACGCGGCGTGCACGTGCGCCTGCACCACGTCGAGGTCCTCCCCCGCAAGGGTGGTCCGTGCCCCGTCCGCCGCGGTGAGCTGCACCGTGTGCCCGTCGTCCGCGGTGACACCGTCGACCGGGCCCGGTCCGACGACGTCCAGCTCGTCACCGCCGCCGGGCGCCGGGAGGTCGATCGGCGACTGTCGCTCGCCGGCGCCGCACGCCCGGTACGCGTCCGCGAGCTCGCCCCAGTGCCCGGGCCCGCTGTCGCCGCGGTAGGACCAGGCGGACCCGGCGGTGTGTCCGGATCCGTCGTCGGACGGCGTCGCGGCGCAGCCCGTGCCGGCGAGCAGGACGACGGGGACGGCGAGCAGGGTCAGGAGGATGTGTTTCGTTCGCATGCTCGACATCGTGCGGTATGTCACATGTTGGTCTCCCGAGCGCGATGATGAGCGCTCCCCAGGCGGCGCCGGTAGCGTCGGCGCATGCACGTGGGCATCCGGATCATCCTCGACGCACCGGTCGACGCCGTGCGCGACGCGTTGCTGTCCCCGGCGGTCATGGTGGCCGTGACCAAGCCGTTCCTGGTCTACCGCTCCCGCGACCCGCAGGGGTTCCCCACGCGGTGGGTCCCCGGCGAACCCCACCCGATCACCGCGGACGCGTTCGGCTTCGTGCCGAGCGGGGACACGCACGTCGACATCGACCTGTACGAGGTGGACGGCGTCCCCGTGCAGCGCGACGACGGCGGCGGGACCTCGGGCCTCTTCGGACGGATGACGATGCAGCACCGGATGGCCGTCCGGCCGACCCCGGACGGCAGGACCCTGCTGGTCGACCGCCTCACCTACCGGATGCGCCCACCCCTCCTCGGCGCCGCCCTGTGGCCGGGGATGTGGGTGATCTGGCAGTGGCGTGCGCTGCGCATGCGGCAGCTGGCCCCGGGGTGGCGGCGACCCCGTCGGGCCGCGGCCTGACCGCCGGACGCACCGCGTGCCTCCCGGCCGGCGCGCAACGGGCGTACGCTCGCACCGTGAGCCAGACGCATGAGCCGGCAACCGACGACCGCGTGCACAGCACGCTCGCCACCGTGGACTGGCGGCGGATGACGTTCGACCTGTACCGCCGCGTCCGGGCGACCAGCGATCCGGAGACCGCGCACGCGATGTGGCGGGAGACCCGCGACGCGATGTTCGGCGAACACCCGGCGAGCCCGCTCCTCGACGAGGACGCCCGGGACTTCGAAGCGCTGCCCGTCCCCGACTACGACCCGGCGTGGCGGTTCCGTGCCCGCGTCGAACCGGCCGAGCCGCTCGCGATGGACGTCGAGACCGGCACGGACGGCATCGTGCACTTCGACCGGCTCGGCGTCGTGGACCTCCCGGGTGTCGGCACCCTCGACGTGTGGTCGCACGGCGGCTACGCGGGCGGTGTCTTCGTCCCCGTGAAGGACGCCAGCGCCGGCAAGGCCCGCGGGACCTACGGCGGCGGCCGCTACCTCCTCGACACGATCAAGGGCGCGGACCTCGGCGGGGACGACGGCGAGCTCGTGCTCGACTTCAACTTCGCCTACAACCCCTCGTGCGCGTACGACCCCGCGTGGGCGTGCCCCCTCGCCCCGCCCGGCAACACCGTCGCGGTGCCGATCCCCGTCGGCGAGCAGTACGACTTCTAGGGTGGAGCACATGTCGGGTCTCGTCGCGATCGACGCCGGAGGACGCATCCCCCCGTACGAGCAGGTGCGGTCGCAGATCGCCGCGCAGATCGGTGCCGGGTACCTCGTGGACGGCGAGCGGCTGCCGAGCGTCCGCGGGCTCGCCGACGAGCTCGGGCTCGCGGCGGGGACGGTCGCGAAGGCCTACCAGCTGCTCGAGGAGTCCGGGCTCGTGCACACCGCGCGTGGCGCCGGGACGCGGGTGATCCGGCCGGTCGCCGTCCCCGAGCCGGTCGCCGAGGCCGCTCGGGCCCTCGCCGCGGCCGCCCGGTCCGCCGGGCTGTCCGCCGACCAGGCCGCCGCCGCCCTGCGGGAGGCCTGGCCCGCCTGACGGACGCGGGGGCCCGGGCCGAGACTCGGGCCCAGCGACGTTCCTCGGGCTCGAGGGCCCGAGAACTGTCGCTCGGGCCGAGACTCGGCCCCGCGGGAGCCACGCGGCCCCGTCAGCAGTGCGCGAAGACGTGGTCCGGGTCGGACGGCGTCACGAGGTCCCGGTCGCGCAGGATCGTCATCGCCGGACGGTCCTCGTCCGCGCACACCGACGACCACGACCGGTCGATGTCGTCCGAGTACTCGATGTCGATGACGCGCTTGCCGTAGACCTTCGTGTACGCCGAGCACTCCTGGTACGCCACGCACTCCTCGGCGACGACGAAGTCGAACCCCGTGCTCTCCCGCCCCGATGCCCCGAGCTGCGGCGTGTTCTTCTGCCCGACGGCCAACCCGTGCTCGTGCCCGACCTCCACCAGGGCACGGGCGAGCGCCAGGTTGCCCGCGCGGGTCAGCGCGCCGTGCGACCGGGTCCACGAGTCGAGGTTGTCGAACTCCACCGCGTCGAACCCACGGTCGGCGCACCGGGCGATCGACGTCGTCAGCACCGTCGTGATCGTCGACCGCGCCGCCGCCGTGGAGGTGTCGAGGAGCATCTCGTCCGGCCACCCCGGATCGGACACGGGCTTCCCGTCGTCGTCGCGCAGGACCGCCGACGGGTGGTCGTCGAGCCACATCCGGGTGTCGCCGGGCTGCGTCTGGAAGCCGTTGACGTAGCAGATCGAGTACCTGCCGGCAGCGGGCCGGTCGGTGCTGTCCCGCTCGACGATCGTCACGCCGGCCGGTGGGGTGTACCCGCCGCCGAGCTGGTAGTCCGGGATCCCCGAGGTCGGCAGGTTCGCGTACGACTCCGACGACCGCGGTGACGCCGACGTGGCCGCGCACCCGGCGAGCCCGATCACCGCCGCGATCGCCGTCGCCGCTGCCATCCCCGCCGCCAGGACCGTCCGTTCTCGCACGCCCAGATCCTCGCACGCTATGATGGACGTACTCGAGGCGCCGATCGCCTCGTGCGTCGTACGGACGCCCCCGAACTCCCGGTCCACGGACCGATGATCGAGCACCTCCCGAAGGTGCCAGGCTTCTCTGCTGCGGCGACTGCGCCAGCCACACCCGTTGGCGCGCATCCCGCCCGCGCGCTGCACTGCAAGTGCGCCCACAGCCGGAGTCCTCCGGCTCGAAAGGTCACCATGACCAACGAAGACATCCGTTTCTCCGACCTCGGCGTCCCCGCACCGATGGTCGACGTCCTCGCCCAGCAGGGCAAGGAGACCGCGTTCCCGATCCAGGCCGACACGCTCCCCGACTCCCTGAAGGGCAAGGACGTGCTCGGTCGCGGCCGCACCGGTTCCGGCAAGACGATCGCCTTCGCGATCCCCCTCGCCGCACGGCTCGCCGCGAACCCTCGGAAGCGCCGTGCCGGTCGCCCCCGCGCGCTGGTGCTCGCCCCGACCCGTGAGCTCGCGACGCAGATCGACGCGACCCTCGCTCCCCTCGCCGAGGCGATGGGCCTGAACACCACGACGATCTTCGGCGGTGTCTCGCAGGGCCGGCAGGTCGACGCGCTCCGCGGGGGCGTCGACGTGGTCGTCGCCTGCCCGGGCCGGCTCGCCGACCTCATGCAGCAGGGTCACGTGCAGCTCGACGCCATCGAGGTCACCGTCCTCGACGAGGCCGACCACATGGCCGACATGGGCTTCCTGCCCGGCGTGACGAAGATCATGCAGGCCACGCCCGAGCAGGGACAGCGTCTGCTGTTCTCCGCCACGCTCGACAACGGCGTGGACAAGCTCGTCAAGAAGTTCCTGCACGACCCGGTCATGCACTCGGTCGACGACGAGACCAGCCCGGTCGAGGCGATGACCCACCACCTCTTCGAGGTCGCCGACGCCGACGCGAAGAAGGACCTCGTCCGGACGCTCGCGAGCGGCACCGGTCGCCGGATCCTCTTCATGCGCACGAAGCACCACGCGAAGCGCCTCGCCAAGCAGCTCACCAGCTCGGGCATCCCGGCGGTCGACCTGCAGGGCAACCTGTCGCAGGGCGCCCGTGAGCGGAACCTCGCGAAGTTCTCGTCCGGCGAGGCCCTCGTGCTCGTCGCGACCGACGTCGCCGCCCGTGGCGTGCACGTCGACCACGTGGAGCTCGTCGTGCACGTCGACCCGCCGACCGAGCACAAGGCGTACCTGCACCGCTCCGGCCGCACGGCCCGTGCCGGTTCGTCCGGTGACGTCGTCACGGTCACGATGCCGGCCGAGCGTCGCGACGTCGCGCAGATGATGCGTGCGGCCGCGATCAAGGTCACGCCGCAGCAGGTCACCGCGAACTCCCCCGCGGTCACGGAGCTCGTCGGCGAGGTCGCCCCGGTCCGCCACGTCGCGCCGGAGCAGCCCGTCCAGCAGCAGCGTCAGCCCAAGCAGCGGACGAACGAGTCCGACAGCGCGGGCGGCGGTCGTCGTCGTGGTCGCGGCGGTCGGTCGGGAGGCGCGGCGCAGGCCCCGCGCACCGGCTCGGCTTCCGGGTCGTCCGGTGCCGGGCGTCGCGGCGGCCGTCCCGCCGAGGCCGGTGCGGGTGCGTCGGCCGGCTCCGCCGGTGGGCAGCGTTCGGGTGCCGCGTCCGGCGGTCGCCGCAGCGGCGGCAGCCGTCGCGCCTCGAGCGACACCGTCCGCGGTGGCTCCGCTCCGGTGTGGTCCTCGGACGGCGGCTACGCCGCCGGTCGTGGTGCCGGCTCCGAGTCGGGCGGCGCCCGACGCGGTGGCTCGCGCCGCGCCTCCCGGCCTGCCGGTTCCGCGCGCTGACCCGGAACCTTGACGCCCCCTGGGCGCGTTGACGGACCCCGCGCGTAGGTTCTGTGTCACCGGAGGCCGCGCGAGCGGCTGACGGGGAACTGTCCGCTGTCGGAAGGAGAGCCTATGGCTGGGATCGAAGACGTCAAGAACGCCGCTGCGAAGGCAGCAGGCAAGGCCAAGGAAGCCGTCGGGAACGTGACGGACAACGACCACCTCAAGGCTGAGGGCAAGACCGATCAGGTCAAGGCCGACACCAAGCAGGCAGGTACGAACGTCAAGGACGCCGCTTCAGGCGTGGCCGACAGCCTCAAGAACGAGAACAAGTAAGCCGGTCCAGTACCGCGCTGCGAAGCCCCCGGGTCCGATCGGATCCGGGGGCTTCGTCGTGTGCTGGCGAGCGGTGCTACATGAGGGCGCCGACCGACGCGAGGCCGGCGCGCAGGAGTGCCCCGCGTCCGCCCTCCATCTCGTCGGCGACGGCGTCGGAGGCTGCCTCCATCGGGCTCATCCACGTGAGCTCGAGGGCGTCCTGACGGGGCTCGCACGTGCCCGTGACGGGGACGACGTACGCGAGGGAGATCGCGTGCTGCCGCTCGTCCGTGTACACCGAGGCACCGGGCAGCGGGAAGTACTCCGCCACCGTGAAGGGGGTCGGGCTCGACGGCAGCTGCGGGAACGCCATCGGGCCGAGGTCCTTCTCGAGGTGCCGGAACAGCGCTGTGCGGATCGACTCGCCGAACATCACGCGTCCGGACACGAGGGTTCGGGCGATCGAACCGCTCGGTGCCACCCGGAGCAGCACGCCCACCTCGGTGACGACGCCGAGGCCGTCGGTGCGGACGGGGATCGCCTCGACGTAGCAGATCGGCAGTCGACGACGGACGTTCGCGAGTTCCTCGTCGGACAGCCAGCCGGAGTCGGGGTCGGGGGTGCGCAGCGAGGCCATGCACCGTGTCTACCAGTCGCTCCGGCGAGTTCGGCGGAACGCGCGGGGGTTGGGGATGGTTGATGCGTCAACTACTGTCGGCACCATGATCGATCGCGACGCCGTGCAGTGGACCCGGGACCCCTCCGAACGGGACGGGACGCCGCTGCTCGTGGCGATGCACGGCGTGGGGTCGAACGAGCGGGACCTGCTCGGCCTCGCACCCGCGCTGCCGCCGGCGTGGACGATCGCGTCGCTCCGGGCGCCGATGCCCTGGGGGCAGGGCCACAGCTGGTACCCCCTCGGGACGCCGGGCTCCCCCGCGCTCGGGCCCGTCGACGAGTCGGTCGCCGAGGTGCTCGCCTGGATCGACTCGGTCGCCGCCGGGCACCCGCGGGTCGGGCTGCTGGGGTTCTCGCAGGGCGGCTCGATGGCACTGCAGCTGCTCCGCGCACGGCCGTCCGGGTTCGCCTTCGCGGTGTCGCTGTCGGGGTTCGTCGTCCCCGGGGTCACCGACGACCGGGACGCCGCCGTGGCCGCGGTCCGGCCGCGGGTCTTCCTCGGGCACGGCGACCTCGACCCGGTGATCCCCGCCGAGGCTACCACCCGAACGCAGGTGTGGGCGGCGGCGAACACCACCGTGACGGACCGCACCTACGCGGGGTTGCCGCACGCGGTGTCCGCCGCGGAGCTGGCGGACGTGGCCGCCTTCATCGGCGCGGAGCGCCGCGTGCGCGCTTCGTGAGCAGCAATGGTCGGGTCCGACGTTCGGACCCGACCATTCCTGCTCACCACGTGCGAGACGGACGAGGTCAGTCGGCGAGGATCTGCAGCAGGTCCTTGCGGAGCTGGTCGACCTTGGCCGTGGCCGCCTTCGCCTGCTCCTCCGTCGCGCTCGTGCGGTACATGTGCAGGACGCCCATGGTCTTCCGCAGGGCCTCGAAGAACTCGCGCTGCGAGTCCGGGAGGCCCGGGGCGTCGAACGCCGCGGCGATCTCGTCCGCCTTCGCCTCGGCCTCGGCCTTGCCGGCGTCGGTGAGCTCGAAGAGCGTCTTGCGGCCGTCACCCGTGGAGACGACGAGGTCCTCGTCCACGAGCTGCTGGAGCGTCGGGTAGACCGAACCGGGGCTCGGCTTCCACGCGCCACCGGTCCGCTCGGCGATCGTCTTGATCACGGCGTACCCGTTCTGCGGGCCCTCGGCCAGCAGGCCGAGGATCGCGAGGCGGACGTCGCCGCGGCGGCGGCGTTCACGGCCGAAGCCGGGCCCGCCGAAACCGGGTCCGCCGAACCCCGGGCCACCGAAGCCCGGGCCGAAGCCACGTCCGAACCCGGGACCGAAGCCGCCGCGTCCGCCGTGGTCGTGGTCACCGCGGTCGCGGCCGGGGAAGCCGGCGCCGTGGTGCTGCCGCGCGCCGCCGAAGCGGGGGCCGCGCGGGTGCTGGTTGTTGCTGGTGTCGTCATACATGGGGCGCATGATGAGTCCTTCCTTGTTGCTGGTCTGCTCGCGATCGGTCTGACTCCGATGGTCTTCGTCGTATCGCGATGTGTTAACGATAGATCGGTAACTATCGCGTTGTCAACACCCGATCGGTGCTGGGCCGGTTGTCGGGGGTGCCGGGCAGGATGGGAGGGACCATGACGGACGTGCTCGAGCGCTTCTCCCCCGCGACCGCGGAGTGGTTCCGTGGTGCCTTCGACGCCCCGACCGCGGCCCAGGCGGGAGCGTGGGACGCGATCTCCACCGGGCAGCACGCCCTCGTGATCGCGCCGACGGGGTCGGGCAAGACGCTCGCCTCGTTCCTCTGGTCGATCGACCGGCTCATCAGCACCTCCGACCGCCCGCCCGCCAAGCAGCGGACGCGCGTGCTCTACGTCTCACCGCTCAAGGCCCTGGGCGTCGACGTCGAGCGCAACCTCCGCAGTCCGCTGGTCGGGATCACCCAGACCGCCCGCCGTCTCGGGCTCGAGCCACCGGACGTCACGGTCGGGGTCCGGAGCGGCGACACCCCGTCCGCCGACCGGCAGCGGCTCGTCCGACAGCCGCCGGACATCCTCATCACGACGCCCGAGTCGCTCTACCTGATGCTCACGTCGCAGGCGCGCGAGACCCTGGCGGGCGTCGACACCGTCATCGTGGACGAGGTCCACGCGGTCGCGTCGACGAAGCGCGGGGCGCACCTCGCCGTGTCGCTCGAACGGCTCGACGACCTGCTCGAGAAGCCCGTCCAGCGCATCGGACTCTCCGCCACGGTGCGCCCGGCGGAAGAGGTCGCGCGCTTCCTCGGCGGCCGCGCCCCGGTGACGATCATCGCGCCGCCCGCGCAGAAGACCTTCGACCTGCGGGTCGTCGTGCCCGTGGACGACATGGCCGAGCTCGGGGCACCCCCGGTCGGTGCCGAGGCGTCCGAGGCGCCGACGAACGGGTCGATCTGGCCCCACGTCGAGGAACGCGTCGTCGACCTCATCGAGGAGCACCGCTCGACCATCGTGTTCGCGAACTCGCGGCGGTTGGCCGAACGACTCACCGCGCGTCTGAACGAGATCCACGAGGAACGGGTGCTCGCGGCCGCGGGCTCCGCCGTGGCCTCGGGCTCCGCCGCGGGCTCCGTCGGCGACGACGCGCTCGTGCCGGCCGGGGTGTCCCCTGCCGACGACGGGCTGCCGGTCGCCCGCGGTCGCCCGCAGTCGCCGGCACGGACCTCCGCCCACGCCGTCGCCCCGCAACGACCGCCGGCGCAGCTGATCGGCGCGTCCGGGCAGACCGGCGGTGGCGGCTCGGACGCCTCGGTCCCGGTGCTCGCCCGCGCCCACCACGGGTCGGTGTCGAAGGACCAGCGCGCGATCATCGAGGACGACCTGAAGTCCGGCCGGCTGCGCTGCGTGGTGGCGACGAGCTCCCTCGAGCTCGGCATCGACATGGGCGAGGTCGACCTCGTCGTGCAGGTCGAGGCACCGCCGTCGGTCGCGAGCGGGCTGCAGCGCGTCGGACGTGCCGGCCACCAGGTCGGCGAGATCTCCCGCGGCGTCCTGTTCCCGAAGCACCGGGCCGACCTGGTGAACAGCGCCGTGACGGTCGAACGGATGGTCTCCGGGCAGATCGAGTCGATCTCCGTGCCGGCCAACCCGCTCGACGTCCTCGCGCAGCACACCGTCGCCGCGGGCGCGATCGACACGGTCGACGTCGAGCACTGGTTCGACCTGGTCCGACGGAGCGCCCCGTTCAGCGGCCTGCCCCGCTCGGCGTTCGAGGCGACGCTCGACCTCGTGACCGGGCGCTACCCGAGCGACGAGTTCGCCGAACTCCGTCCGCGGCTGGTGTGGGACCGCGTGCACGGCACCCTGACCGGCCGTCCGGGGGCCCAGCGGCTCGCGGTCACCAGCGGCGGCACGATCCCCGACCGCGGGATGTTCGGCGTGTTCATGGTCGGCGAGAAGGCCTCGCGTGTCGGCGAGCTCGACGAGGAGATGGTCTACGAGTCACGGGTCGGCGACGTCTTCGCCCTCGGCGCGACGAGCTGGCGGATCGAGGAGATCACCCACGACCGCGTCGTGGTCAGCCCGGCGTTCGGGCAGCCCGGGCGGGTGCCGTTCTGGAAGGGCGACGGCATCGGCCGGCCCGCCGAGCTCGGCCGTGCCACGGGCGCCTTCGTGCGCGAGGTCGAGGGCGCGTCCGACGAGGACGCCCGGGCCCGCGTCGCCGCCGGCGGACTCGACGAGCGCGCCGTCACCAACCTGCTGACCTTCCTGCGCGACCAGCGCGCGGCGACCGGGCACGTGCCGAACGACACCACCCTCGTCGTCGAGCGGTTCCGAGACGAACTCGGCGACTGGCGCCTCATCCTGCACTCCCCGTACGGCATGCAGGTGCACGCGCCGTGGGCCCTCGCGGTCGGCGCACGGCTCCGGGAGCGGCACGGCATCGACGGCGACGCGATGGCGGCCGACGACGGCATCGTGGTCCGCATCCCCGAGACCGACGCCGAGCCGCCCGGAGCAGACCTGTTCGTGTTCGAGCACGACGACCTCGAGGCGCTCGTCACCGACGAGGTCGGCTCGTCGGCGCTGTTCGCTGCGCGCTTCCGTGAGTGTGCGGCGCGGGCGCTCCTGCTGCCGCGACGGAACCCCGGGCAGCGGTCACCGCTCTGGCAGCAGCGGCAGCGTGCCTCGCAGCTGCTCGAGGTCGCCCAGAAGTACCCCTCGTTCCCGATCGTGCTCGAGACCGTGCGCGAGGTCCTGCAGGACGTCTACGACGTGCCGTCCCTGCTCGGCGTCGCGGACGACATCGCCGGGCGCCGCATCCGACTGGTCGAGACGGAGACCGAGCAGCCCTCGCCGTTCGCGCGCTCCCTGCTGTTCGGGTACGTCGCGGCGTTCATGTACGAGGGCGACACCCCGCTCGCCGAACGCCGCGCGGCCGCGCTGTCCCTCGACTCCACGCTGCTCGGGGAGCTCCTCGGCCGGGCCGAGCTCCGCGAGCTGCTCGACCCCGGCGTGATCGCCTCGGTCGAACGGGACCTGCAGCGCCTGTCGGCGGACCGCCGCGCGCGGGACGCCGAAGGCATCGTCGACGTGCTGCGGCTCGTCGGCGCGCTCGACCTCGACGAGGTGGTCGACCGCAGCTGGGCCGCTTCCCCGGACGTCGATCGCCCGTCCGCGGTGGCCGCCGTCCGGGACGCACTCAGCGCACTCGAGCGCGACCGCCGCGTGCTGTCGTTCTCGCACGCCGGCACGACCAGGTGGGCCGTCATCGAGGACGCCTCCCGGCTCCGTGACGCGCTCGGCGTCCCGCTGCCGATCGGGGTGCCGACCGCGTTCGTCGAGCCGGTGGCCGACCCCCTCGGCGACCTGGTCGGCCGGTACGCACGGTCGCACGGCCCGTTCTCGGCACAGGACGCCGCCGCACGACTCGGTCTCGGCATCGCCGTCGTCCAGGACACCCTGCGGCGACTCGTCGCCGACCGGCGCGTCGTCGAGGGCGAGTTCCGTCCCGATCGCCAGGGCGCGGAGTGGTGCGACGCCGAGGTGCTCCGCCGCATCCGCACGAAGTCGCTCGCGGCGCTCCGGCACGAGGTCGAACCCGTCTCGCCGGACACCCTCGCGCGGTTCCTGCCCGCGTGGCAGCACGTGCGCACGCCCGGCACCCGCGGCGGCCTCCGGGGCGTCGACGGCGTGCTGCAGGTCATCGACCAGCTCGCCGGCGTCGCCCTGCCGGCGAGCGCGTGGGAGACCCTCGTGCTGCCGGCCCGGGTCACGGACTACGCGCCGAGCATGCTCGACGAGCTCACGGCCACCGGCGAGGTCCTCTGGTCCGGCGGGGGCACGCTGCCCGGCAACGACGGCTGGGTGCGGCTGCACCTCGCCGACACCGCGTCGACCACCCTCGCCGAGCCGTCGGGCGACGAGACCACCGAGCTGCAGCGCGACGTGCTCGGCGCCCTCGCGGGCGGTGGGGCGTACTTCTTCCGGCAGCTCGGACAGGCCGTCGGCAGCACCGACGACCAGGCGCTCTCGACCGCGCTGTGGGACCTGGTGTGGGCCGGTCAGATCACGAACGACACCTTCGCCCCGCTCCGGGCGATGCTCGGCGGCAAGGCGAAGAGCACCAGTGCGCCGCGGGCTCGTGCGTACCGCGGCCGCCGACGCCCGACCATGCCCTCGCAGTCCGGGCCGCCGTCCGTCGGCGGCCGCTGGTCCCTGCTCCCCCTGGCCGAGTCGGACGCCACGGTCCGGGCCGCCGCGACCGCCGAACAGCTGCTCGAACGGTACGGGGTCGTCACCCGCGGTGCCGTGCAGGTCGAAGGGGTCCGCGGTGGGTTCGCCGGCGTCTACCGGGTGCTCTCCCGGTTCGAGGAGTCCGGGCGAGCCCGACGCGGGTACTTCGTCGAGGGCCTCGGTGCGGCGCAGTTCGCGACCGGCCCGACCGTCGACCGGCTCCGCACCTACGCGCGCGACCTCGACGAGGACGAGCGGGCCGATCCGGACCGGACGCGGGAGGCCCTCACGCTGGCGGCGACCGACCCCGCGAACCCGTACGGAGCGTCCCTGCCGTGGCCGACGGACGCGCCAACGGGCGGTTCCGGCGATCCCGGCGGCTCCGATGGTTCGGGCAGCTCCGGCGGCCCGGGCGGCTCCGGCGGCTCCTCGACCGGCGACGACGGCGGGACGAAGGCCCGCGGACACCGTCCCGGACGGAAGGCCGGCGCCCTCGTGACGACGGTCGACGGGAAGCTCACCGTCTACGTCGAGCGCGGGGGCAAGTCGGTGCTCACGTTCACCGACGATCCCGCGGACCTCGCGGCGGCAGCGACGTCGATCGCCGCGGCCGTCCGGATCGGGCTCGGGAAGCTCTCCGTCGAACGGGTCGACGGAGCGTTCGTGCTCGAGTCGCCGCTCGGCGCCGCGCTGCGTGATGCCGGGTTCACCGCGACGCCGCAGGGAGTCCGACTCCGTGCCTGAGGAACGACGTGCCTGAGGGCGACACCGTCTTCCGGGCCGCGCGACGCCTGCACACCGCACTGGCCGGCAAGGTCCTGACGCGCAGCGACTTCCGTGTGCCGGCGTTCGCCACGCTCGACCTCGTCGGCCGGACCGTCGACGAGGTCGTCCCGCGCGGCAAGCACCTGCTGCACCGGATCGGCGACCTCACGGTGCACTCCCACCTCAAGATGGAGGGTCGGTGGGACGTCTACGCACCCGGTGACCGCTGGCGTCGTCCGGCGCACCAGGCGCGGGCGATCCTCGACGCGGCCGACGTCTCGACCGTCGGCTTCGCCCTCGGCGTGCTCGAGGTCGTCCCGCGCGACCAGGAGTCCGAGGTCGTCGGGTACCTCGGACCGGACCTGCTGGGTCCCGACTGGGACGCCGACCGCGCGCTCGCGAACCTGACGGCCGATCCGGAGCGCCCGATCGGCCTCGCGCTGCTCGACCAACGGGTACTCGCCGGTCTCGGCAACGTGTACCGGAACGAGCTCTGCTTCCTCCGGGGCGTGCTGCCGACCCGCCCGGTGGCCGAGGTGCACGACCCGGCGCGGGTGATCGCCCTGGCGAGCCGGCTCATCCTGGCCAACCGGGACCGCAGCGCCCGCGTGACCACCGGCGTCGACCGACCGGGCCGGCGGTTCTGGGTCTACGGCCGCGCCGGCAAGCCGTGCCTGCGCTGCGGGACGCCGATCCGGCACGGGGAGCTCGGGGACACGGAGCTCACCCTGCGGGACACCTACTGGTGCCCGCGCTGCCAGACCTGACCCCGGGTTCCGGCCCCGGCTCAGTCGGACGATGCCTCCGCGGAGCGCTCGGCGAGCGGGCGACGTCGCAGGGTGGCGTCGAGGACCGCCGGGGGGTCGTACTGCTGGTCGAGCCGCCCCACGTCCGTCCCGGGCGGCACGATCGCGTCGATGCGGTCGAGGACCTCGTCCGTCAGCGAGACGTCGGCGCCCGCGAGCAGGTCGTCGAGCTGTTCCATCGACCGCGGGCCGATCAGGGCACTCGTGACGCCGGGGTGGGCGATCGCGAACGCCATGGCGAGGTGCGTCATCCGGATGCCGGTCTCCTCGGACAGCGCGACGACCTGCTCGACGGCGTCGATGCGTCGCTCGTCCTGGTTGTGCCGGAACATGGTCGCGCGTGCCAAGTCGGTGTCCTGTCCCTTCCGGAACCGCCCGGTCAGCATGCCACCCGCGAGCGGGCTCCAGACCAGGGCCCCCATGCCGTAGCGCTGCGCGACCGGCAGGACCTCCCGCTCGATGCCGCGGTTCAGGATCGAGTACGTGGGCTGTTCCGTCCGGAACCGCTCGAGGCCCCGACGCTCCGAGGTCCACTGTGCCTCGACCTGCATCGACGCCGGGAAGTCCGAGCTGCCGATCGCGCGGACCTTACCGCTGCGGACGAGGTCGGTCAGCGCGGAGAGCGTCTCCTCGAGGTCGACGCTGTCGTCCGGGCGGTGCGCCTGGTAGAGGTCGACGTGGTCGGTCTGCAGGCGACGGAGCGAGTCCTCGACGGCGCGCATGATCCAGCGCCGGGAGTTCCCGCGGCGGTTCGGGTCGTCGCCCATCGGTCCGTTGAACTTCGTCGCGAGGACGACGTCGTCGCGGCGGCCGGCGATGGCCTTGCCGACGAGGGTCTCCGATCCGCCCTGCGAGTAGCGGTCGGCGGTGTCGATGAGGTTGATGCCGGCGTCGAGCGCACGGTGCACGATCCGGATCGAGTCCTGCTCGTCGCCGTTGCCGATGCGGCCGTCGGTGCCGAGCATCATGGCCCCGAGGGCGAACGGGCTCACCTGGATCCCGGTCTTGCCGAGGGTGCGGTACTGCATGGGGTCCTCCTGCTGTCGATGGCGTGCTGCGCCTCGATGCCGTATCGTGGATCGAAGTGGAACGCCCTTCCGGAACTATACGGAACGTCTTTCCGTTTCCGCAAGAGCCGTCGTCCGAGGAGGAACCGTGCGCGCCGACGCCCGACGCAATGCCGACGCCCTGACCGATGCCGCCAAGGCCGTGTTCGCGACGGACGGGGTCGACGTGCCCGCGAAGGTGATCGCGGATCGCGCCGGGGTCGGCGTCGGGACCCTCTACCGCCACTTCCCGCAGCGGTCCGACCTCGTCGTCGCGGTGTTCCACCAGGCGGTCGAGGCGTGTGCCACCGCAGCGGACGAGTTCGCCGCCGCGTACGAACCGGACGAGGCCCTCGCGCGGTGGTTGCAGCGGTTCACCGAGTTCGTCGCCACGAAGCGCGGCCTCGCCGCGGCCCTGCACTCGGGCGACCCGGCGTTCGAGGCGCTGCCGGCGTACTTCATCGGCCGGCTCGGGGGCGCGCTCAGCGGGCTGCTCGACGCCGCCGCTGCCGCCGGGACGATCCGACCGGACGTGGACGCCCCCGTGCTGCTCCGCGCCGTTGCCGACCTGTGCCACGGCGCCCCGACACCGGAGCAGAGCCAGCTCATGGTCGGCCTGCTCGTCGACGGGCTCCGCTACCGGGCGACCGCCTGACCCGCCGGGTGCAGCCGCTCGGCCGCGGTCACCCGGACCGCGTCGGTCACCCGCTCGAGCAGCGGCGACGCGAGGTTCCAGCGCTGCCACCACAGGGCGACGTCCGCCCTCCGGCCCGGGGTGAGCTCGACGAGTTCGCCGCGCCCGAGGGCGTCGAGGCACTGGGCCTCGGGCAGCATCCCCCAGCCGAAGCCGAGTGCGACCGCGCGCGCGAAGTCCGCGGAGGTCGGCACGAAGTGGCGCGGACCCGAGGGAGCGTGTCCGAGCACCCGGCGGAGGTACCCCTGCTGCAGGTCGTCGGCGCGGTCGTAGTCCACGAGCGGCACCCGGTCGAGCCGGTCGATCACCCGCCGCTCCGACGTGGTCGCGGGGTCGGTGTCGGCGAGGTACCGGTGCACGAAGGCCGGGGACGCGACCGCCCGGTAGCGGTCGATGCCGAGCGGGACCGAGGAGCAGCCCTGCACCGGGTCCGCCTCGGCCGTGACGGCGCCCATCACGGTGCCGGCGCGCAGGAGCTCGGCGGTGCGGTCCTGGTCCTCGCGGTGGAGGTCGAACACGACCTCGGTGTCCGCCCGGACCAGCGCCAGGGCGTCGAGGAACCAGGTGCCGAGCGAGTCGGCGTTCACCGCGAGCGGGATCGAGGGCACGACCGGGTCGCCGCCGCCGAGGGCTCGCGCCGTCTCCTCGTCGAGGAGCCGCGCCTGCCGAGCGTGCCGCAGGACGACCTCACCGTCCGGGGTCGGGCGGACCGGGGTCGTCCGCTGCAGCAGGACGCGGCCGAGCTGCTGCTCCATCGACTTCACGCGCTGCGAGACCGCGGACGGGGTGATCGCGAGGGCCCGTGCCGCAGCGTCGAACGTGCCGTGGTCGACCGCGGCGAGGAGCGTCTCGAGGTGTTCGCGCTGGAGACCCGACATGCAGCAGAGCTTATGCTCCATCAGGAACATGAGCTGTACTGCACGTCGACGGAAGCCTAGCGTCGAAGCGTGACCACCCTGCTCCCCCTGCTCCCCCTGCTCTCCGGCCTCGGCACCGGGCTCGCCCTGATCGTCGCGATCGGGGTGCAGAACACGTACCTGCTGCGGCTCGCGGTCAGTGCCCGACTGCGCGTGGTGGCCGTGGCGGTGGTGGTGTGTGCCGCGTCGGACGGGGTGCTCATCCTCGCGGGCGTGCTCGGCGTCGGGGTCGTGGTCGAGCGGTTCCCGGTGGCGATCGTCGTCATCCGGTTCGTCGGCGCCGCGTTCCTGCTGACGTACGGGGTGCTCGCCGCCCGACGTGCCCTGCGGCCGTCGGGCGACACGATGCGCGTCGACCGGGACGCGGACGACGACGGTGTCCCCGCCCTCGACACGGACGGGCACCCGGCGACGGTCGCGCCCGCGGGCGGACATCGCGCCCCGGTGCACGCGGGCGCGACGTCCGGAGCGGGGCGCGACGCAGCGGAGGCGGTGGCGACCTACGCAGCGGCGGCGACCCACGCAACGGCGGCGGCGACCACCCGACCGGCCGAGGCCGCGGGGCGGACGCACACCGCGCCTCCCGGGCCGTCCGTGCCGACCACGCGCGTGCCGACGATGCGCGTGGCGGTCGTGACCATGCTCGTCTTCACCTGGGCGAACCCGCACGTCTACCTCGACACGCTGGTGTTCCTCGGCTCCGTCGCGAACCAGCAGGGCGTCGACGACCGCTGGTGGTGGACCGTCGGCGCGGTGCTCGCGAGCTGCCTGTGGTTCGGCGCGCTCGGCTTCGGCGGCCGGCTGCTCCGGCCGCTGTTCGCGAAGCCGCTCACCTGGCGGGTGTTCGACGGCCTCGTGGCGGTCGTGATGCTCGGCTTCGGCGCCGCGCTCGCCCTCGGGGCGTGACGCGCGTGGCGTCGAACCACGTTCCCGACATCGAACCGGTCCAGCAGGGCGGTTCGATGTCGGATTCGTGGTTCGACCGCGACCGCGCCCGCGGCTACTGCAGCCCCTGGCCCACCCGGCTGTTCCGGCGGCTGTACCCGAAGTAGATCGCGAACCCGATCACGAGCCAGATCACGAAGCGGAGCCACGTCTCGACCTCGAGGTTCAGCATCAGCCAGAAGCACAGCACCGCCGAGACGATCGGCAGGACCGGCGACCACGGCACCCGGAACGCGCGCGGGGCGTCCGGGCGGGTGCGACGCAGCACGACGATGCCGATCGACACGAGGACGAACGCCGACAGCGTGCCGATGTTGATCATGCCCTCGAGCTTGTCCACCGCCGTGAAGCCGGCGAGCAGCGCCACGACGACACCGGCGACGACCTGCACCCGCACGGGCGTCTGGGTCTTCGGGTTCGTCTTCGAGAACCAGCGCGGCAGCAGTCCGTCGCGGCTCATCGAGAACACGATGCGGGACAGCCCGAGCAGCAGCACCATGACGACGGTGGTGAGACCGATCAGCGAACCGATCGCGATGATCCCGGCGGCCCAGGGCAGGCCGACGATGTCGAAGGCCGAGGCGAGCGACGGCGAGTCCTCCTGCGCGAGGCGCTGGTAGGACACCATGCCGGTGATGACGACGCTGACGCCGACGTAGAGCAGCGTCACGATGCCGAGGCCGATGAAGATGCCGCGCGGCAGGGTGCGCTGCGGGTTCTCGGTCTCCTCGGCGCTCGTCGCGACGACGTCGAAGCCGATGAACGCGAAGAACACCAACGACGCCGCGGCGAGCAGGCCGAAGACGCCGTACTGCGCCGGCTCGGCACCGGTGAACCAGGACACGAGCGACTGGGTCCAGACGCTGCCCGCTGCGCCCTTCGTCGGCTCCGCCGGCGGGATGAACGGGCTGAAGTTCGCGGCCTTCACGAAGAAGGCGCCGGCGACGATGACGAACACGACGATCGCGACCTTGATGATCGTGATGACGGCGGAGACCCGGCTCGACAGGCGGGTGCCGAACGCCAGCAGGACCGTGAAGATCCCGACGATGAGGACCGGTCCCCACGTGAACCCGATCGGACCGAGCTGGATCGTGTCCGGCAGGTCCACGCCGAACACCCCGAACGCGGTGCTGAGGTAGATGCCCCAGTACTTGGCGATGACGGCGCTCGCGGTCAGCGTCTCGAGGATGAGGTCCCACCCCACGATCCACGCGAGCAGCTCGCCCATCGTCGCGTACGTGAAGGTGTAGGCCGACCCGGCGACCGGGATCGTCGAGGCGAACTCGGCGTAGCACATGATCGCCAGGCCGCACGTGACCGCGGCGAGCAGGAACGAGATGATGACGCCGGGCCCGGCGAAGTTCGCGGCGGCGTTCGCCCCCACCGAGAAGATCCCGGCGCCGACGGCGACGGCGATGCCCATCGCCGCGATGTCGAACGTCTTCAGCGACCGCTTGAGCGACCGCCCCTTCTCCTCGGAGTCAGCGAGGGAGGCCTCGATCGACTTGATGCGGAGCTGTGGTGCCATGGGGTGGTTCCCGTCATCGGCTGGCGGCGGACCACGTGAGGGTACTGGTGTACCAGCCCGGCACGCAAATACGCGGCATGCACGCGTGCACCGGGCCTGGAGGCGCGGCTCGCCTCAGGCGGTCCGGCGCCAGTCCGCCAGGAACCGCGCCCCGGCTTCGTCGTGGATGACGCCGTCGGGTGCGGTGAGGACCGGGTACGGCGTCGCCGGGACCCCGTCGGACGGCCGGACGTCGACGTGCGCCACCTCGTGGCCCTGCGCGTGCAGCCAGTCCGCCATCGCGTAGTCGCTGCGGGAGTCGCCCATCGTGCGCCACGCGAGCGGGAGCTCGCCGTCCTGCGCGAGGAGCTCCAGGGAACGCTCGGCACCCATGTCCTTGCCGCTGCGGTCCGACTCCACGTCGGTCGAGATGATCGTCGGGTCGATGCGCCACTGGACGGCACCGTCGGCGTCGGGGCGGACGTCGTCGAGCCGTCGGACGCCGAGGCCCCGGCGCTCGAGCGCGGCCATCGCCCGCTCGTCGAACTCCGGCTGCCGCGCCAGGTACGTCGCGTTCGGCACCTCGACGCGCTGCTCGATCGACACCATCGCGCGCTTCGTCTCGTCGAAGAAGACCAGGTCGGCGTACTCGTCACGGACCAGGTCGCGCATCTCGTCGGCGTAGTCCCGCGGGAGCGCCAGGTCCTCGGCGACGGTGAGCTCGCCCATCCCGCCCTCGTACTGCGGGCCGATCGAGCACCACACGGCGCCCTTCTCGCAGACGGCGTGCACCCGGCCGCCCGCCGCCAGGCCGCCGGCGAGGAGCGGTCCCACGACCTCCTGTCGGATGAACGCGTCGCTCCGGCCGGTGTTGAACACGACCGGGATGCCCTCCGCGGCGAGGGCGACGAGGTCCTCGACGATGCTCGGGATCGCGATGGTGCGGGAGACGGGGCTGGCGATGGGCCCGTCGACGTCGAGCAGGAGACCGAGACGAGGTGCGTTCACCGCACCATCCTCGCAGCCCCGAGGGCCCGGTTCAGCCGCGCGTCGCGGTCCGGACGAGGAACCGGTCCACCACGCGGCCGATGGCCTCCGGCTCGGGGACGTGGCCCTGCCCCGGCACCTCGGTGTACTCCGACCCCGGCACCGCCTCGACGACGGCGCGTGCCGCCCGCCGCATCCACTCCAGCCCGTCGCCGCCGGCACCCACGAGCACCGGGACGCCGACCGCGGCGGCGACCCGCTCGGGGATCGCGAGGCCGTTCAGCACGCGGACGTCACGACTCAGCACGTGGGCGTCCACGACGAGCGACCGCCACAGCGCGCCCTTCAGCCGGAGAGCAGTGATCTGGCCCATCGGCACGCCGAGGACGTGCGCGAGGAACGCCCGGACCGCCTGCGCACGGCGGCCGCCCGCGACGTGCTCGTCGAGGACGTCGGCGAACACCACGTCGTCGGCGTGCGGGTCGACCGTCGCGCGGTACGGCGGCTCCCAGAGCACGGCGGCGTCGAGCGGGACCCCGCCGGCGAGCCCGTGCAGCACCACGCCGGCGCCGACGCAGAGCCCGAGGGCGGCGACCGGACCGTCGATGCCGGCGACGACGGCCGCGAGGTCCTCGACCTCGCGGTCGATCGACCACGGCTCGGTGTCGCCGCTCGCCCCGCGACCGCGCCGGTCGTAGGTGACCACCCGGTACCGGTCACGGAGGGCAGCGGCGAGGCCGGTCAGGAACGGCGTCCCGTGGTGGTCGAAGGCGCCGCCGACGACCACGAGCGCGGGCCCCGCGCCGGCGTCGGACACCGAGATCGCCGTGCCGTCGGCGGAGACGACCGTTCGGTCGACGTGCTGATCCGGGTCCATGGGTTCCTCGAAGGTGGTTCGACCGCGTTGCATCGCAGGCGTCGGGTCCTTCGGGTCTGGTCCTGGCGGGTCGGTTGTGACGAGCATGACAGGCTGGAGCGCTCCCGTCGACACCCGCAACCAGGGGGAGAACAGCGGTCCTGCGCCACGATTCACATGATCGTGAACCAGGTGTAGCGTGCGCGGCATGGACGATGCGGTCGTGGTGTCTGGGCTCGTGAAGACGTTCGGGCGCACGCGCGCGCTCGACGGGCTCGACCTCCGGGTCGCCGCGGGCGAGGTGCACGGGTTCCTCGGCCCGAACGGTGCCGGCAAGTCGACCACGATCCGGGTGCTGCTCGGGCTGATCCGGGCGAGCGCGGGCACGGCGACGGTGCTCGGCCGGGACCCGTGGCGGGACGCGGAGGCGGTGCACGCGGACATCGCCACGGTGCCCGGCGACGTCGCCCTCTGGCCGAACCTGACCGGCGGCGAGACGATCGACCTGCTCACCGGGTTGCGTGGCGGCCCGGTGCCGGAACTGCGCGCCCGGCTCGTGCGGGACCTCGACCTCGACACCCGCAAGCGCGCCCGGTCCTACTCGAAGGGCAACCGGCAGAAGGTGGCGCTCGTCGCGGCCTTCGCCCGTCCGGCCCGCCTGTACGTGCTCGACGAGCCGACGAGCGGCCTCGACCCGGTCATGGAAGAGGTCTTCCGCGCCGAGGTGCGCCGTGTCCGGTCGGACGGGGCGACCGTCCTGCTGTCGAGCCATGTCCTCAGCGAGGTGGAGGCGCTCTGCGACCGTGTGACGATCATCCGCGCCGGACGGGTCGTCGAGGAGGGCACGCTCACCGAGATGCGACACCTCGCCCGGAGCGCCGTCACGGTCACGACCGACGCCGGACCCGACCGGATCAGCGCACTGCCCGGCGTCCACGACCTCGTCGCCCACGGCGGCACGCTCCGGTTCGACGCCGAACCCTCCGCGGTCGCCGGGGTGATCGCGGCGCTCGACGGGCACCGCGTCGAGGCGCTCACCGTCGAGCCGCCGTCGCTCGAGGAACTCTTCCTCCGCCACTACGGCGGGGCCGGACGATGAGCGTCGTCGGCTCGGCGTTCCGACGGGAACGCGTCCGGGTCCCGGTCTGGGCGCTGATCGCCGGGGTGCTCGCCGCCGCCACCGCCGCGGCGATCCCGCAGGCCTTCGGGGACGCGACCGAGCGCCGGACCGTCATCGAGCTCATCACGGCGACGCCGAGCCTCCTGGCCATCCGTGGCATCCCGGACGGTACCGACGAGGGCGCGTTCGCGTACGCCGAGATCTTCACGTACCTCGGGCTCGTCGCGGGACTGATGTCCGTCTTCCTGGTCACGCGGCAGACCCGGCAGGACGAGGACACCGGACGCGCCGAACTCCTGCTCGGCACCCCGGTGCACCGACGGGGTCCCCTGACGGCCGCCGTCGTCGTCGCCACCGCCGCGAACGTGGCGCTCGGCCTGCTCGTGACGCTCGGCTTCGCCTCCGGTGGCCTGCCCGTGCCCGGCTCGGCCGGCGCCGGCCTCGCGGTGACCTGCGTCGGCCTGGCCTACACGGGCGTCGCCGCCGTCGTGGCGCAGGTCGCACCGACGTCCCGCGCGACGAACGGCATCGGCGTCGGGATAGTCGCGGGCACGTTCACGGCGCGGGCCGCCGGTGACGCGCTCGGCACCCGGAGCGCCGACGGCCTGACCGTGACGAGCGCGTGGCCGAGCTGGCTGAGTCCGATCGGGTGGGGCCAGCACGTGTTCCCGTTCACACGACAGGACTGGTCGCCGCTCGTGCCGTGCCTGGTCGTGGCGGCCGTCGGGGTCGCCGCAGCGCTGGTGCTGCGCGGACGTCGTGACCTCGGCGCGAGCCTCCTCCGCGAACGACCGGGCCCCGCGGACGGTCGGCTCCGGACGTCGCTCGGCCTCGCCTGGCGCCTGCACCGGACCACCGTGCTCGCCTGGGCGGTCGGCGGAGCGGTCCTCGGCGCCTTCGCCGGCGGTCTCGGCACCACCGCGATCGACGCGATCGGGGCCGACGTCTCGGTGACGACCCTGCTCGAGACGCTGGTGCCCGGCGGCCGGGGTGCCCTGCTCGACGAGTTCGTCGCCGCGGTGGTCGGGATCACCGCGGTCCTCGCCGCCGCGGCCGGGATCGGCGCACTGGACCGAGCCGCGGAGGACGACCGCGACGGCCGCTCCGCGCTCCTCCTCGCCACTCCGGTCGGCCGGGTCCGTCGGCTCGCGGAGTGGCTCGGCATCGGCGTCGCGGCCGCGGTCGCCGTGGCACTCACGGCCGGCGTGGTGGGCGGCCTGGCCTTCGTGGCGACCGGCACCGACCGGTTCTGGTCCACCGTCGCCGCCGGACTGGCGCAGCTCCCCGCCGCGCTCGTGCTCGTCGGGTTCTCGGCCGTCGTCGGTGTCGTGCTCCCGCGGATCGCCGGGTGGCTCGTCTGGGTCGCACTCGGGGTCGCACTGCTGCTCGGCCAGTTCGGCGGACTGCTCCGGGTGCCGGACTGGGCACGGCAGATCAGTCCGTTCACCCACACACCGGGTGTCCCCGCCGCACACGTCGACTGGTCGGGCGCGTGGTGGCTGCTCGGTGTCGCGGTGGCCCTCGGTGTCCTCGCCCTCGTGCTCGCCCGACGCCAGGAGACCGTCTCGTGACCCCGGAGGCGAACCGGCTCGTCGAGGCCTTCGCGGACGCCGGCTTCCCCCGGATGCCCGCGGCAGCCCTGGTCGCGGTGCTCACCAGCGCGTCGTCGGCGCTCACCGCCGCCGAACTCGCGGCGGCCCTCGACGTCAGCCCGGCGGCGGTGTCCGGTGCCGTCCGGTACCTGCAGACCGTCGGGATGATGACCAGGCACCGCGTCGCGGGCGACCGTCGGTACGTCTACGAACTGCCCGAGCACGCCTGGTACGCCGCGTCGGTGAACAACCAGGCGCTGTACGAACGGCTCGCCTCGGTCGCGGAGAACACGGCGGCGTCGCTCGACGTGCCGGCCGCCCGCGAGCGGGTGCTCGACATGGCCGGGTTCTTCCGGTTCGTCCAACGCCGGATCCCGGACCTGCTCGACGAGTGGAACGCCGGACGCTCGTGACCCGCACGCCCGCGCCGCGTCAGACGAGGGCGGTCGTGCCCACCGACTCCCGTTCGAGCAGGGACCGCTTGACGTCGAGCCCCCACGCGAACCCCCCGAGCGTGCCGTCGGTCCGGAGCACCCGGTGGCACGGCACGAACAGCGCCGGGGCGTTCCGGGCACACACGCTCGCGGCGGCCCGCACCGCGTCCGGGCGGCCCATCGCGGCGGCCAGCTCCGTGTAGGTCAGGACGACGCCGGCCGGGATCGCCCGGAGCTGCCGCCACCCCTCGGCGAAGAGGTCGGTGCCGAACTGCCGCACCGGGACCTGCACGGCGTGCTCGACCTCGCCCGCGTAGAAGGCGTCCACCGCGTCCGCCGAGGCCACCCGGCCGTCGGTGATGCGCTCCGGGCGGTGCTTGTCGGCGATCCGGCCGAGGATCCGGTCGACGGAGTCGGTCCACCCCGAGGCGAGCACGCGGCCCTGGTCGTCCTCGAGCACGGTGAAGGGTCCGTCGGGGGTGTCCAGCGTCTGGATGGTTGCGTCGGTCATCGTTCGTCCTTCCGAGCGGCCTCGGCCGCGGTCGTCATGTGGGTCGCTCCGACCGTCGCCATCGCGCGGTCGATGATCGGTCGCCAGCAGTGCATCGTGAGGTAGCTCCGCCACGGCGCCACCTGCTCCGACCATAGGGAGAGCTCGCGTGCCGACCCGGGCAGCCCGAGTTCCTGTGCACCGTTGCGCACGGCGAGGTCGCTGTGGAGGAAGACGTCCGGATGGTGCCGGACCCGGAGGGCGACGGAGTCGGCGGTCCACGGTCCGATGCCCTTCACCGCGAGGAGCCCGGCGCGCAGCTCGTCGATCGACTGCCCGCCGTCGACCACCAGGGAGCCGTCGGCGAGTGCCTCCGCGACCCGCACGATGGTGTCGACCCGGGCCGCTGGACCGCGGAGGACCTCGCGACCGCTCGACGCGATCGTCGCGGCGCGGGGGAACAGCAGCCCACCCTCGAGCACCGGGGCGGGCACCGGCGTGCCGAGCGCCGCGACGAGGCGGGTCTGGGCGGTGCGGGCGGCCGCGACCGAGACCTGCTGCCCGATCAGGGTGCGGAACACGATCTCGTGGGGGTCGACGGCACCGGGCAGCCGGATGCCCGGGACCCGCTCGACGGCCGCCGCGAGGGCGGGCACGGACCCGAGCACGGCGTCGACCGCGACCGGGTCGGCGTCGAGGTCGAAGAACGACCGGACCCGCGCGACGAGGGTGGGCAGGTCGGACAGGTCGGTGACGCGCACCCGCAGGTCGATCCCGGTGCCGCGACCGGACGCCCTGGTGCCGGCCGTCTCCGCGTCCGCAGCGGACGCGCTGAACCAGGCCGGGCCTCCAGGCAGGTCGAGCAGCCGTCCGTAGGACGTGACCCGACCGGACGGGTCGGTCTCGACGCGCTCCAGGCCCGGCAGGGCGTGCATGGCGTGCCAGTCGAGCAGCCCCTGCGCGTCGAACGGCGCGCGCGCCGGCAGGTGCACGTGCAGGGCGCCGTCCTCGACGGGCCGGACCGTGCGGCGAGCGCGGAGCTCGGTGGGTGTCACCGCGAAGACCTCGCGGACGGTGTCGTTGAACTGGCGCACGCTCGCGAAGCCCGCGGCGAAGGCGACGTCGGCGACCGGGAGGTCCGACGACGTCAGCAGGGTCCGCGCCGTCTGCGCGCGGTGCGCCCGGCTGAGCGCCTTCGGGCCGGCGCCGAGCTCGGCGGTCATGATGCGGTTCAGCTGCCGCTCCGAGTACCCGACCCGCGCGGCGAGGCCCGGGACGCCGTCGCGTTCGACGACGCCGTCGAGGACGAGCCGCATCGCGCGTCCGGCGACGTCCTCCCGCAGGTCCCACTCCGGGCTGCCGGGCGTCGCCTCGGGCAGGCAGCGCTTGCAGGCGCGGAAGCCGGCGAGGTGCGCGGCCGCGCTCGTCCGGTAGAACGTGACCCCCGACTCCCTGGGGGTCCGGGCGGGGCACGACGGCCGGCAGTAGATGCCGGTGGAGTGCACGGCCGTGACGAACTGCCCGTCGAACCGGGCGTCGCGGGAGGCGACGACGCGGTAGCGCTCGGCGTGCAGCGGATCGGTCGCGGTGGTCGGCATGGGACCACCCTGACACGCCGCACCGACATCGACTGGCGGAAATCGGACGGGGCAGTCGGGAGGCACGGCTAGCGTGGGGAGCGTGACCCCCGTGGACGACGTGGCCGGCTCCGGCGACCTGCCGTACCGGACCGACGTCGAGATCGCGCTGCTCCTGGTGTCCCGGCGGCACCGCTACGCGGGACGGCCGGCGGACGGCGCGCTGCCGGTCCGCGCGGACGACCCCGACGAGCTGCGGGACCGCGTCGAACTGCGGGCGGGCCTCGGCATCGTCGGCGACCGGTACTTCGGGTCGCGGGCGCACGTGCACGCATCGGTCACGCTCATCGGACTCGAGTCGCTCGACGCCGTCGGGGCGGACCTCGGCGTCACGGTCGACCCGGTCGCGACCCGGCGGAACGTGTTCCTGCGCGGCGCGGACGTCGAGGCGCTGCGCGGCGAGCCGTTCTCGCTGCAGGTGCCCGGCAGCCCTGCGGTCCGGTTCCGCGGGTACCGGCCGGCCAACCCGTGTGCGTGGATGGACCACGAGGTCGCCGCCGGGGCGTTCCGGTCG